>VFQT010000096.1_pt1 | contig 135848 bp, 87 predicted proteins | sample 3512381 | NCBI WGS metagenome assembly VFQT01 (sample SAMN10412376, study PRJNA504923) | tailings metagenome | isolation source: Relicate 2 Philex TSF3 active mining site | place: Philippines: Tuba, Benguet | collected 2017-08-29
TCCTCGGTCTTCAGCATCTTCTCTTCGGCGTCGAAGAGCACTTCATCGATGGTCATGGGAATGGTCTCTGGGGATGGGAACAGGGTGGGTGCAGCGGCTTGGCGCGATGGGATTCAGGTCACGTTCGACGGTCAGGCCACCACCTGGGTGCCGACCTTCTTGCCCAGAACCACGTTGCGCAGATTGTGGGGCTTGAAGAAGTCGAACACGATGATGGGCATCTTGTTGTCCATGCAGAGGGCGAAGGCCGCGGCATCCATGACCTTGAGCTGCTTTTCGAGGGCGGTGGTGTAGCTGACCTGATCGTAGCGCTTGGCGTCGGCGTGCTTCTTGGGATCCTTGTCGTAGATGCCGTCGACCTTGGTGGCCTTGAGCACCACTTCGGCTCCGATCTCGTTGGCCCGCAGCGCGGCGGCCGTGTCGGTCGAGAAGTAGGGATTGCCTGTGCCCGCGGCGAAGATGACCACACGCCCCTTCTCCAGGTGGCGCACCGCCCGGCGGCGGATGAACGGTTCGGCGATCTGGGTCATGTTGATGGCGCTCTGGACGCGGGTCGGAACCCCTTCTTTCTCCAGCGCATCCTGCAGGGCCAGCGCGTTGATGACGGTGGCCAGCATGCCCATGTAATCGCCCGTGGCCCGCTCGATGCCCTTTTCGCTGCCCTGCAGACCGCGGAAGATGTTGCCACCGCCGACCACGATCACGACTTCGACCCCCAACTTCTGCACCTCGGCCACCTGACAGGCCATGTCATGCACGGACAGGGGATCGATCCCCTGCCCTGCTCCGCCACCGAGCGCCTCGCCACTGAGTTTGAGAAGGATGCGGCGATAACGGGGTTGGGGAGCGGCAGCAGGTTTCTTCATCGGCTCAGGGTTGATAGCAGTCGGACGATCGGGTCGTCAACGTGGGGACGGCCTTGGGGTGGCTCGGGAGGGTTCGCATTCAACCGTCCGAGGAGACCCGCTGAAAGCGTCGCCCGGGCAGCTGACGAACCAACCGTTTGAGTTCGAGGCTGAACAAGGCCACCTGGACCGAACTCGGAGGCAGGCCGGAGGCCCGGATGATGGGATCGACCTCCAGGATTTCGCGACCCAAGGCATCCCACACGGCCTGCTCCGCACCGGTCAGGGTGAGGGATGGAAACTGCGGCTGCGCCGCATCATCGGGGGTGCGGTTGGATGCGGGAAAGCGGTATTCGAATTCGCTGAGGATGTCTTCGATGCCCTCGCACAGCTTGGCCCCCTTCTTGATCAGGTCGTGGGTGCCCTTGCTGCGGGGGCTGTCGATGCGTCCGGGCACTGCGAAGACCTGCCGTCCGTAGTCGTTGGCCAGATTGGCGGTGATGAGGGCGCCGCTCGACAGACTGGCCTCGATCACCACCGTGCCCAGGGTCATGCCCGCGACGATCCGGTTCCGCGCGGGAAACGTCCCACGATCGGCAGAACGGCCGAAGGGGAACTGGGTGACCAGGGCTCCCCGCTCGGCAATCCGCTCGAACAGTTCGCCGTTTTCGGCCGGAAACACCCGATCGATTCCCGTGCCCAGCACAGCCACGGTGCGCCCCTGGGCGCCCAAGGCTCCCTGATGCGCCGCGGTGTCGGCACCCCGGGCTCCGCCGCTGATGACGCTGACCCCGGTGTAGGCCAGTTGGTACCCCAGCTTGCGGGCCACCTCCAGGCCGTAGGGGGTGGTGAGGCGAGAGCCCACGAGAGCCACCCCCTGCGAGTCTTCAGGGGTCAGGCGCCCCTTGACGTAGAGGACCAGAGGCGGGTCGTAGATCTGCTTCAGCAACCCGGGGTATTCCGGTTCATTGAACCCCAGGACGGTGACTCCGGCTTCCCGGATCCGGCGCATCTCACCGGCCAGATCGACCTCCGACTCCCATCGGGCGATGGCTGTCGCCAGATCGGTCCCGATGCCCGGTACCCGGTCCAACTCGGCCTGGGAGGCCCTCAGGATGCCGACGGGGTCACCGTCGAAGTGGTCCAACAAGTGCCTCGTGCGGATCGGGCCGACGCCCGGAATCAGGTTCAGGGCCACCAGGGCCTCGATGGTTTCCATGGAAAGAGTGCGGATTACCCTCCCTGTTTCGCTGGTCGGAGCGGGTTTCTTTCACGCAATTCACGTCCCCTTTGCGCTTTCGCGCCGGACCGATCGATTGTTCCATGGCCGCCTGACGATGCTTCACCGAATCACCGTTTCTGAACTCGCCGACCGGATCCACCGCGGAGACGTGTCTTCCCGCGAAGCCACCCAGGCCTGCCTCGACCAGATCCAGCGCGTGGACTCCCAGGTCAGAGCCTACATCAGCCATGACGCCAACAACGCTCTGGCCCAAGCCGACGCGGCCGACCGGCTCCGCGCCTCGGGCTCGGTGACCGCGGCCGACCACCCGCTGCTGGGGGTGCCGATCAGCCTGAAGGATGTCATCGCCCAGCGGGGCCAACCCATGACCTGCGGATCCCGCATCCTGGGCGACTTCATCTCGCCCTACGACGCCACGGTGGTCCAGCGGCTGAAGCGGGCCGGGGCCGTCGTCTTCGGGCGTCTCAATCTCGACGAGTTCGCCATGGGCAGCTCGACCGAGAACTCCTCGTTCTTCACCACGCTCAACCCGTGGGACACCACCCGCATCCCGGGCGGTTCCTCGGGCGGCTGCGCGGCCAGCGTCGCGGCCCATGAGTGCTTCGCCAGCGTGGGTTCCGACACGGGCGGGTCCATCCGCCAACCGGCCGCGCTGTGCGGGGTCGTGGGCGTGAAACCGACCTACGGCCGCGTGTCCCGCTACGGCCTCACCGCCTTCGCCAGCTCGCTCGACCAGATCGGCCCGTTCACCAAGAACGTCACGGACGCGGCGCTCCTGACCGGGGTCCTGAGCGGTCACGACCCCATGGATTCGACCTCCATGCAGGAACCGGTCCCCGATTACCGGGCCGCGTTTTCCGGCTCGCTGAAGGGGCTGCGGATCGGGCTGCCCAAGGAGTACATGATCGGCGGCATGCACCCCGAGGTGGAGGCGTCGGTGCGCGCGGCCGTGCGGCAGCTGGAGTCGCTGGGGGCCGAGATCGTGGAGGTATCGCTGCCCCACACCGAGTATGCGGCGGCGACCTACTACATCATCGCGCCGGCCGAGGCCTCGGCCAACCTGGCCCGTTTCGACGGCATCCGCTATGGCGCCCGGGTGGATGGAGCCACCCCGATGGAACTCAACAGCCGGACGCGCGGCCAGGGGTTCGGACCCGAGGTCAAGCGCCGCATCATGCTCGGCACCTACGTGCTCAGCAGCGGCTACTACGACGCCTACTACATCCGGGCCCAGAAGGTCCGCACGCTCATCCGCAACGACTTCCTCAACGCCTTCGAGCAGGTCGACGCCCTCGTGACTCCGACCACCCCGGCGCCGGCGTTCAAGGTGGGCGAAAAATCGAGCGACCCGCTGCAGATGTACCTCTGCGACGTGTTCACCATCTCATGCAATCTGGCGGGCATCTGCGGACTGAGCCTGCCCTGCGGGTTCGCCTCGGATCCCAAGCTGCCGATCGGGCTTCAACTGCTCGGCAAACCCTTCGGTGAATCCACTCTGTTCCGGATCGCCCACGCCTACGAACAGAGCACACCCTGGCACCGCGAATTGTCGCCCTTGGCCTAGGCCGACGGGTCGGGTTTGCCCGTCGCGAGGGTCTGTCGAAGGTGGCGACCGGTATGGGAAATGGGGTCGGTGGCGATCCGCTCCGGGGTGCCCTCGGCGATGACATGCCCGCCACCGGTACCGCCCTCGGGGCCCAGATCGATCACCCAGTCGGCCTCGGCGATGAGGTCCAGATTGTGTTCGATCACGATCACCGAGTGTCCGGCGTCGACCAACCGCTGCAACACCGCCACCAGGCGTCGGACATCCTGGATGTGCAGCCCGAGGGTCGGCTCTTCGAGCACGAAGAGATCCCGCGGCTGGGCACGCCCCGGAGTCTTCCGGGCCGTGAGGTCGGCGTTCTCGCGCTCGATGGCCGCCGACTTGAGACCGCCGAGGAGATGGGTCACCAGTTTGATGCGCTGAGCTTCACCCCCGCTGAGGGTCGGGCTGATCTGCCCCAGCTGGAGGTACTCGAGGCCGGTGTCGCGCAACGCCTCCAGTGGGCGACGGAGGCGGGGTTGGTGGGCGAAGAACTCGATGCCCTCGGCCACGGAAAGCTGCAGCACGCCCGCGATGGATTTGCCCTGATAGCGGATTTCGAGGGTACCCGCATTGAACCGTTGCCCCCCGCAGCCCTCGCAGGTCACGGAAGCCGTCGGCAGGAAGTTCATCTCCAGCTTCACCACACCGGCCCCCTCGCAATGGGGACACCGACCCTGGGGTGAATTGAAACTGAAGCGACCCGGACCGTAACCACGCATCCGCGCTTCGGGCACCTGGGCGAACAAGGCGCGGATGTCGTCGAAGAACCCGACATAGGTGGCCGGTGTCGAGCGCGGCGTACGCCCGATGGGAGCCTGGTCGACCTCGTGGACGGCCTTGAGCGAACCCCACCCGGTGACCCGACCGGCCAACCCGCGCAGTTTCTTGTCATCCTCGCCGGCCAGCACCGCCCGAAGCCCGGGCACCAGGCATTCCTTCACCAGGGTGCTCTTGCCCGATCCGCTGACTCCGGTCACCACGACCAGACGCCCCAGCGGGAACGAGACGGTCACGTCCTGCAGGTTGTTCAGCCGCGCCCGATGGACGGTCAACCACTCGAGATCGATGTCGGAGGGCGTGGCCTTGGCCGACTTGGAGGCCTTGGCCACCTGCACACGCGGTTTCCGCGCCGCGGCCACGGCGACGGGCCGTCGCTCGCCCCGGGCCGGCCGGGCCGGACAATCCCGGAGACAACGACCGGTCACCGAATCCGGGTGCCGGAGCAGGTCTTCGAGCGTTCCGGCGGCGACCACCTGCCCGCCGCGCACCCCGGCGCCGGGCCCCAGATCGAGAATCCAGTCGGCGCGGCGCATGGTGTCCTCATCGTGTTCGACCACGACGAGCGAGTTGCCTCGGGCCCGCAGCTTCTCCAGGGCGTCGAGCAATTGGCGGTTGTCCCGGGCATGAAGACCGATGGTGGGCTCATCGAGCACATAGAGCACCCCGCTGAGGTTGGACCCCAACTGGGCGGCCAAGCGGATGCGTTGCCCTTCGCCACCGCTCAGGGTGGTGACGCTGCGGCTCAGTTGCAGATAACCCAGGCCCACCTCGCCCAGGAATTTGAGGCGCTCCCGGATTTCTGGCAGAATGTCCCGAGAGATCTCGGCCGCACGCCCCTCGGGGCGCACCGTCTCGAACCAGGCCCGGGCCTTCTCGACCGACCATCGCCCCAACTCGTCGACCGTGGGGCCCGGCAGAGCCGCGTCTCCCAGGGGCAGGCGGACGGCCCGCGCCACCGGATTCAGGCGGGCGCCCTCGCACGAGGGGCAGGTCTCACGGGTTTCGGCCCAACTGAACCAGGATTCCTCGACCGAATCGGCATTGGCGCCGCGCTCCACGTCGGGCAAGTGGAACAATTCACCGAATCCGCGGCACTGGAGGCACCATCCCTGGCTGGAGTTGTAGCTGAAGTTCTTGGGATCCAGCGGAGGGAACGATCGCCGGCATTTCGGACACCCCCGCTGATCGGAATGCACCGTCAGGCCGCCCTTGCGATCGAGAGCGAAGAGCGTGCCCTTGCCCAGTTCCAGGGTCTCCTCGATCCGGCGAAAGCGGGCCTCGGAGGAGTCACCCGTCTGGAAGGCTCCGGTGACCACCTCGACATCGTGCTCCTTGAAGCGATCCAACCGAAACCCCTCGTCGGCGGGCACAAGCCTCCCATCGGCCCTCAATTCGGCATAACCCCGCTGCCGGGCCCATTCGGCGACCTCGCTGTGGAACCCCTTGCGATTGCGGATCACCGGGGCCAGGAGCGTGAGTGTGCCCCGCTTGCGGGCCGCCTCGTCGAGGGTGTGCATCAGCTCCTCACGGGTCTGGGCCTCGACCGGAACCCCGCAATCCGGACAGTTGAGCACCCCCAACCGGGCATAGAGCAACCGGATGAAATGATAGACCTCGGTCACCGTGGCCACGGTGCTCTTGCCACCGCCCCGGGTGGTGCCCTGTTCGATGCTGACCGACGGAGGCAACCCCGTGATGAGATCGACTTCGGGGCGCGACATCGGGTCGGCGAACTGACGGGCATAGGCGCTCATCGAGTCGAGGAAGCGGCGCTGCCCCTCGGCGAAGAGGATGTCGAAGGCCAGCGTGCTCTTGCCGGAGCCGCTCACCCCGGTCACCACCACGAACTTCCCGCGCGGGATGTCCACGGTGACATTGCGCAGATTGTGCTCCCGGGCGCCCTGGATGCGGATGACTCCCGCCGGCCCGGGCGATGGATTCTGAACCTTTGACACGCGCTGAGGATGGTGCCGCTTGGCTCCGCGGGCAAACGATGCCGTCGCCCCTTTCGCCGCCCCGGGCCGAGGATGTCCTGCGAGAGCCCCGGGGCGCGGTCAACGGGCCAGAAGGGCCACCAACTCGCGGTCGGCCTCCGGGAAGGCGTAGTCGACCAGATGCCGCGGCCACACCCACGCCACCGCGGCGCACTCGATGGCCTGGGGCTCACCCGAACTCAACGACGCCGCATAGAATCGGAGATGGACCGATTTGTCCGGATAATGATGCACCGTCTCGTGCCGGAGTGGGCCCACGGTCACGGTGATGGCCAGTTCTTCCTGCAACTCGCGGACGAGGCAGGCCTCCCAGGTTTCGCCGGGCTCGCGCTTGCCGCCCGGGAATTCCCAAAGCCCGGCCAGATGAGACCCGGGCAGACGCTGGGTGATGAGGATGCGCCCCTCGCGCTCCACCAGTCCCGCAGCGACTTCGATGACACCCGAGGCCATGGGTTTCTTCAGCCGCCGATGCGGTAGAACTCGCGGTACCAGGCCACGAATCGTTCGATGCCCACCTCGATCGGGGTGGCCGGCTTGAAGCCCACCGCTTCGGTCAGGTCTTCCACTTCGGCGTAGGTCGCCGGCACGTCGCCGGCCTGCATCGGCAACATGCGCTTCTCGACAGTCCGACCGATGGCCTTCTCCAGGCATCCGATGACATGCATCAATTCGGCGGGCTGATGGTTGCCGATGTTGTAGAGACGGTACGGCGCGGAACTGGTGCCGGGATCGGGGGCGGCCCCGTTCCAATCGGCATTCACCGGGGCCACCCGGTCGCAGGTGCGCACGACCCCCTGGACGATGTCGTCGATGTAGGTGAAATCACGCCGCATCTTGCCGTGGTTGAACACGTCGATGGGTTGACCGGCCAAGATCGCCTTGGTGAAGAGGAACATCGCCATGTCGGGCCGTCCCCAGGGTCCGTACACCGTGAAGAACCGCAGGCCCGTCGTCGGCAGGCGGTACAGATGGCTGTAGGTGTGGGCCATGAGTTCGTTGGCCTTCTTGGTGGCGGCGTAGAGGCTCAGCGGATGATCCACGGTGTGGTGGATGCTGAAGGGCATGGTGGTGTTGGCCCCGTACACCGACGACGACGAGGCGTACACCAAGTGTTCCACGCCGTGATGCCGACACCCCTCCAGGATGTTCATGAACCCGACCAGATTCGAGTCCACGTAGGCGTGGGGATTCTGGATCGAATACCGGACCCCCGCCTGGGCGGCGAGATGGATCACCCGCTGCGGTTTTTCCCGCGCGAAGAGGGCTTCCATGCCGGCCCGGTCCGCCAGATCCAGACGGTGGAAGCGAAAACCCCGATGGTGGCTCAACCGGGCCAGTCGGGCCTCCTTGAGACCGACGTCGTAGTAGTCGTTGAGGTTGTCGAGCCCGACGACTTCGTCGCCCCGCCCCAGCAACAGTTCGGAGGTGTGGAAACCGATGAACCCGGCCGCGCCGGTCACGAGGATTTTCATAGACAGAATTGAACCAATGATTCGAGAAGGCCCCATCAGCCGGGCCCGCTCCTTCAGCGACCCACGCTGCGATACAGGAAACCCAATTCCTTCATCTCGGCGGGATCCAACAGGTTCCGACCGTCGAAGACGATGGCCGTGGCCATCGAGGCCTTGATGCGAGCCCAGTCGAGGCGACCGAATTCGGACCACTCGGTGGCGATGACCAGCGCATCGCAACCGGCCGCCACCGCCTCGGCCTCGGCGACGTACTCCACGGCCGAACCCGCCGGGAAGAACGCCCGGGCCTTCTCCATGCCCTTGGGATCGTGGACCCGAAGCCGAGCCCCATCGGCCAGCAACCGATGGCAGAGGTCGATGGACGGCGAGTTGCGCACGTCGTCGGTGTTCTGCTTGAAGGTCAACCCGAGCACTCCGATGTGCTTGTCTTTCAGCACCCAGAGCGTGTCGGTGATCTTCTGGTGGAACCGGTCCATCTGGGCGGCATTGATCCGCTGCACCTCCTTGAGCAGGCGGAACTCATAGCCCAACTGCTCGCTGATCTTGATGAAGGCGCTGAGATCTTTCGGGAAACACGAGCCTCCGAATCCGAGGCCGGCCTGCAGGAACCGGGTGCCGATGCGGGCATCGAGCCCCATGCCCCGGGTCACCTCCTGCACATTGGCGCCACTGGCCTCGCAAATCACCGACAAGGCGTTGGCGTAGCTGATCTTCAGCGCGAGGAACGAGTTGGCCGCGTGCTTGATCAATTCGGCCGAGTTGGGGTCGGTGACGATCAGGGGGGCCCGGAACGGCTCGTAGATCTCCCGCATCTTGGCCGCCGCCCGTTCGCTCGAGGTGCCGATGACCACCCGGTCGGGTTTCATCAGGTCGTCGATGGCGAACCCCTCGCGCAGGAACTCGGGGTTGCTCACCACGTCGAAGTCGGCATCCGTCTTGCGGTACCGCTTGATGGTCTCGGCCACCTTCTCGGCCGTCTTCACCGGAACGGTGCTCTTGTCGACGATCACGCGGTAGCCCGAGAGGCAGCCGGCGATCTCACGGGCCACGCCCTCGATGAAACTCAAGTCCACCGAGCCATCGGGTTGGGGCGGCGTGGGAACGGCGATGAACACCGCCTCCGACCCCGCCACGCCCTCGGCCGTGGACGACGTGAAGCTCAGCCGGCCGGCCGCCACCGTGCGGTGGACCAGGGCTTCGAGCCCCGGTTCGAAGATGGGGATTTCACCACCCTGCAGTCGGCGGACCTTCTCCCGGTCGGAATCGACGCAAACGACCCGGTGACCGACGTCGGCGAAACAGGCACCCGTGACCAGTCCGACATAGCCGGTGCCGATGATCGAAAGATTCATTGAGGTGAGACCGGACTCGGTGCCGAAATGGATGAAACGATCCGGTGACACCTCACGGAACCGGCTTGATCGCCGCCTTGGCGGCCGGCGCGTTGGTGGTCGCCGGGCTCAGTTCCGGATGGGACTGGAGCAGGGCCGCCTTGCGCGCGGAGGCCTCTTGGGCGGCCATGCTGGTGGCGTCTTTCGACACCTCGTCATACAGGCCCAGGGCCTCGGAATACTGCTTCTGGGATTCGTGGATCAGCGCCTTGGACAGGCGGGCCTGGGCCACCAGCGGGTCGGCGGCGAAACCGGAGATGAACCGACCGTAGGCGGCGATGGCCTCGGCCGTCTTGTTCTGGGCGTCGAGAGCACTGGCCACACCGTAGGTCGCCGCGGCGCCCAACAGGCTGTCGGCATGGGCCTGATTGAAGGCCTCGAGAGCCTTCTGGGCCTCGGCGTACTTGCCGTCTTCGAACAACTTGGTGGCCGCCAGGAACTCCGATCGCTCGGCCGCCGCCGTACCCGAATGCTGCGAGGCGACCTTCGCCAGATCGGCCGCCGAGGGCCCGCCGGTCTTGGCCGAGCCGCTGAGCGTGGCCAGCAAGGCCTGATTGGCCTCGGCCTCGGCGGAGGCATGGAGGTTCTTCTGCACGATCAACGTGACCGCCGCGGCGGAGACCACGGCCACACCGATGGCCAGCGTCTTCTTGTTCTCCTCCAACCAGGTCAGGACGGACAAGGTCAGGTCCGCCGAAGGCTGTTGTTCTTCGGGCTTGGGCTGAATCTGCAGGCTCATAAGGTGGGCCAGATCATTGAGATCGAAGCCGCAAAGACAAGAGCGAACCCGAGGAAGCCGTATCGGAAAGTTCCCTCCCCCGGAGCCTCTGGCGGCAGCAGAATCCGGAGCCATCCGAGGCATCAGGGGGCCGGGACCGAGGCGCGGACCCAGGCGCGGTTGAAACGGGCATGGCGGATGGTTTCGCGGCCCCCGAGCGCCTCGCTCCAGGTGGCGTGGAGCCCTCCGTCCCGTGCTTCAAGGAGGGAGGGATACGAGAACGACCCCTGCCCCGGGGCTGCGCCCGCCAGTTGTCGGCGGATCGGCCAGGTTTCCCCCTCGTCTTCGCTGATCCAGACCGCCAAGGAGTGACGCCCGAATTCACAATCGTTTCCGATAAAGATCCACTCTCCCGACCGAAGAACCCGCACTTCGGCCCCGGAACCGGGATTGGGAATGCCGGAGTCGACGGCCGGCGTCCAAGTTTCGCCCCGGTCGTAGGATTCGGCCCGCAACAACCGGTGGGGCGGCGGACCATTGTCGCGCATCCAAGCCACCACGGTGCCGTTGCGCCGGACCGCCAGACTGGGTTGCACATTCCCCAGACCCACGAGGGGCGACGACGGTCGCCACGTCCGCCCTTGATCGTCCGACAGGGCCACCATCGAAACCGAATACCCATCGTGATACAGCGGCAGCATCCAGCGACCGCCCACGGTGGTGAGATGAGCCCGGGGCATCCAACCCAGGCGCCGGTACAGCCGGTTGGTGGCGCCCAGATGGATGCCCTCGATGAATTCGGTGACTTCCTGACGTTCTTTGAGACTCAAGTCCGGCCGGGCCGCTTCCGCCTGCAATCGGGGCAAGTGGCCTTCCAGGATTTGGAGAAACTCCTCACCCGGAGCCAGCAACACCGACTGCATGCCGTCCCAACGCACCGGCCCCCGCAGCCGCCAACGGCCACTGACGCGGGCCTGCAAGAGCGTCGACTCCCAGGTGTTGGCCAGAACGACCGCATGGAAGAGCCACAATCGGCCCTGGCCATCGACATGGAGCGACGGGTTGCAATCGGGGAATCCGGGGGTGTCCCAGAGGGTGAATCGAGGTTCCCAAGCCCGCGCTCCCGACCTGCGCCGCGAAGCCTGCAATTTCACATCGTCGGCCTGACGCTCGCCCGACCCGTTGAACCAGGCGACGAACAACGTCCCGTCGGCCGCCTCCACGATGCACGAGGCATGGTTGTGGCGAGCCTCCGGTGGGAAGAGCGCTTCGGAAACCATCGCCGGCACCCCGCCGCCACCACCGAACACGGATCCTGCGGCGACAAGCCAGCCCAACGCAGCCACCCAGCGAACGCACTGGAACAAACGCATGAGCGAGCCTAGCGCCGGCTTGCCGACGGTGTCGTCGGGGAAATGCCCCATCGCACCCGAAGTCGTCGCCCCCGGCCTCACACGGCGTCGACCGCGGGAGGCACCACTCCCTGCCCCGACCGGCGCCAGGCCATCATACCCCGGTGCAGATGATGCACCGATTTGAAACCCAACGAACGCAGCACCTCGACCGTCTTCCGGCTCCGGTATCCACCGGCGCAATAGACCAGCACGGGCCGATCGCGATCCATGCGGGCCACCTGTTCTCGAAAACCGGGTTCACCCCAGGTGATCCGACGCGCCCCCGGCAAGGTGCCCTGAGCCGTTTCCCGAGCGGTCCTGACATCCAAGACCTGGAGTCCAGGGCATCGAGACATCAACACCGCCGCCTGCCGGGCACTCAGGTTCTCGTGATGACACCCCGGCAGCGGCGCGAAGAGCCGGGCATCCCAGCGCGACTCCCAGATCCACCAAACGAGTGGAATACCCACCAGAACCAATCCGGCGAGCGTCCAACCCGTCAATTCCGTGAAGCCCGACATGAGCGACCCTCCTTCGGTGGACCGGGCGTCACGGGGTGATGTCGATCACCCGGTAGAACCGGCTGGCGGTGCCTCCGGAACCCGGATCGAGGAGCACGGTGGTGGCATCGCCGGCACCCACCTCCTGGATCGCGCTCCACACCCCCAACACGCCGCCACGCTCCAACCGATAGCGTCGGCCGGGCGTGCCGCGCAGGACCAACCGGAGGGTGCCGTCGGCCAGGAAATCCAAGACCTCCAGGCGCGGAGCCAGCGAAACCCGATTGGCCGCACCCGGGGTCGGTGTGCCCGCGGCGGGGGTCAACGGATCCCCGTCGGTCTGGAGCGCCCAAGACCGGTCGTCGGCCGCATCCACCGCACCCCGGAACACATCCACCACCTGGAACACGCCCCCCACCTCCCGGCCCAGCAGGATCTGGAACGGGGAACCCGCCGCCGTCGGCAACCGGAAGGACGCATGCCATTCGGAGGGGGTCGTCTGCAGGGGCTCCCCGTCGGCAAAGACAACACGGAAAGCACCCGGGGCCACAATCCCCCAGGGCGGCAAGGCCCAACGATTGGTTCCGGTGACCGAGTCGGACAGGAACAGCCCATCGAACGACACCGGGGCATCACCGGTGTTGACCAACTCGATCCACGGCTCGGCCTTGCCGCTGAGGTCCTTCAGCCCGAGGGCGTTGCGAGCCAGCACCTCGTTGACGCGCAGCGTCGGGAACACGGGCAACACCGCCGAGACGGTGTTGGCCGCCCCCGGAGTGAGGGTCGCGCCATCGCCGCCCTCCAGAGTCATCTCGAATCCGAACACGATGTCGGAACTCCCGAGGTTGGCCTGATGCACCTCGACGGCGAAGGTGTTCTCGCCCGGCACGAGGAACTCCGAAGGCAAGGTGAAGGGTCCCTCGATCGCCGCGTCACCGACGGTTCGGTTGGCGACTTTATCGTGGGTCACCACGGCATCGTCCATGCCCAGGAAATGAGCGCGGCGGCCGTTAATCCAGAGCACATAGCCGTCATCCAACATCACCCGGAAGCGAACCGTCACTCCGGCGGTCAGCGTGGGAATCGTCACCTTCCGGCGGAAGTAGTAGGTCGGTTGTCCGAGGGTGAGTGCGGTGGTCTTGTTGGTCGCCAGGGCGGCCGACTCGACATACAGAAGCCCGCCGCCGCTGGGCCAGGCCGTGTCGTTGAAGCCCGGGGTGATCCAGTTGGTGCCCCCGGCCGGGGCTCCGTCCTGGAAGTACTTCCACGAGTCGGTGAACCCGAGCACGGTCCGACTGCCCTGGAAGGCCGAGGCCTCGGCCCAGTTGCCCGGACGATTGCGATCCTGCCGGGCGTCCACGAGTTGGAGCGAGCGATTGGGGCCCGCGGTCCCGGAGGGCCACGGGGCGATGCCGTCGTAGTCCACCCGATCCAGCACGGCTTCGGGCGCCGTGTCGCCTGACGAACGCAGGAGGCGCAGCGAATCGGCCACCGCCCCCAGAGTGCCTGTCCATTCTCCGACGACACCGGGGATGAGACCGAAGGCCGCGATCATCCCGCTCCGACTGCCGACCACCAGCGCCCGGGCTCCCGGAGCCACGGTGGTCCCTGTGGGGAAGGTGAAGCTGAGGTTGCTGCCCATCAGGCGCAGTCCGGACAAATCCCAGGCGGTGCGGGCCGAGCGGTTGAAGAGTTCGATGAACTCCCCGCCGGCCGGGGTGGATTTCCGGAGGATCTCCGAGAAGACCACCGCAAACCGGGGTCGAACGGTGATCTCGAAGCGACGCGTCGCGCTCAAGGATCCCGGCCCGTCGTCGGTCACGCGCACCGTGACCGCTTGGGTCGAGCCCCCCGCATCGTCGTCGGGAGTCCACTGGAACAGGCCGCTCACCGGATCGACGGCCGACCCGGCGGGCGCTCCGGGCTCGAGCGAGAACCGCAGGGTCTGCGCCGGCAGGTCCGGATCATCGGCCACCAGCGGGATGCTCAGGGTGCGCCCCTCCTCCACGGTCTGCGGGGCGATCGGCGCCAAGGTCGGCGGTTGATTGGCCTCGGCGACCTCCAAAAGGAGTTCACGCACCACCGAGAGCGCCTCGGCCGAACCGTCGACGGCCCGGACCAGCACCACCACACTGGCAGGCCCCTGGGCTTCGGTCGGGGTCCAACTGGCGGCACCGGTCTGGGGATTGAGAACGAACCCTTCCGGGGCCGGTCCGTCCACCTGGAATCGGACCGGGGTCCCTTCCGGATCCGTCGCTTTCAGGCTCAGATTCCACGGCGTCCCCTCGATCAGCTTCTGGGCGACGGGCACCTCGAAGGCCGGCGCATTGTTGATCTCCAACACCCGGATCCGGAGCAGTCCGGAAACCGAGCGTGAGGGCACACCCGAATCGCCAACCCGATAGGCCACGGTCTGAAGGGTTCCCCCGAGGCTCTCATCGGGAGTCCAGACGATCTGCCCCTGGGGCGAGAGCCTCAGGCCGGGCGGCAGGACTCCCTCCGACTCGAAGGTCAGCGTCTGGGCGGGCCGATCGGCATCGAATGCCTCGAGGCGAGCCGAAAACTCGATCCCCTCTTTGGCCTCCAGAGTCACTTCGGCCGGCAGGGTCGGCGCCTCGTTGACCTCACTGACCGTCAGTTGGACCCGCAGGAGGCTGGTCCGGACAGGCGACCCGTTGTCGAAGGCTCGGACCAGAAAACTGTAATCGCCGGGGCCGTCGGTTTCCGACGGCAGCCACTGGAATCGCCCGGTGTTCGGATCGATCACCGCGCCCGGAGGGGCGTCGGCTCCGAGGGTATAGGAGACGACCTGTCCCGCGTCCGGATCGAGGGCACTCACGGTGAACGCGATCAGCACCTGCTCCGGAGCAACCATGGGCATCACCGGCGCGAAGACCGGCGGCCGATTGCCACCCGCCAGCGCGTTGGGTGATCCCGGCGTGGGCACTTCCATGGAATAGAACGGTTCGGGCCCGCCATCCGGGAATCGCCCCAGGGACAGGTTGTTGGTTTGCGCGCCGAACGAGATCCCATCGACCAGGACTCCGCGAGGGTCGAACAACCCGACCTGCTCCCCCTCCCGTGACAGCGAGAAGTTCACATGCAGGTCCGGGGAGCCGGGTTTGTTCTGGCTGGTTTCATTGTCGGCCCAGATGCGCAAGAAGCCCCCGGCCGGAATCGGATATCCCGTGGGGATGCGGAACATCGCCGACACCGAATTGGTCAACCGATCGGTCAGGTAGAACCCGCTCAGGTCCACCGTGTTGGTGCCGCCATTGTAGAGTTCGAACCAATCCTCGTATTGCCCATCCGACGGATCCATCACGGTCGCCGTGTTCTGGGCCATGATCTCGTTGATCGTGACCCGGAAATCGGGGAACGAGGCGTCATTGGTCGCTCCCGGCGTCGGATAGAAGAGCGTCTGCGCATTGCGGGCCGTGCCATCGGGAATCAATCCCAAGGCCCGATCCGGGGGAAGCGACCGCCACGACAGGAAGTCCAACACGGTGGTGCCGATGGCACCACCTTCGTCGCGGATCAGCGCGACCACGCCATTGGTGGGCGACAAGCGGAAGGAGGTGTGCGGAATGCCTGCGGCAGCCTCTCCGGGCTCCCCATCGGCCCAAACGGTGAGAAATCCACCGGCGGGCACCACCGAGCCGAACGGAAACGACCAGGCCAACCGGTTGGTCCATGTGTCGGTCAGGAAGTAGCCCCCGAGATCCAGATCGTTGCTGCCGGCATTGAAGATCTCGAGGTACGGGTCCCGATCACCGGCGTTGTCTTTGGGGCCGGCCGTGTTCGACGGCAGCACCTCGTTGATCCACACCAACGGAAAGGCGACCAGACCGCCGGCTCCCGCATTGGCCTTGCCGGGCGTCACCCGGTTGACGCTGTTGGTCTCGGCGGCCATCCAGTTGCCCACCCGCCATGCGGTTTGAGAGGCGTCGATGCGCTGGAGTGAAGACCCCAGACCCTCGGCCTGGGAGGGCCACGGGGGGGCGTTGTCGTAGCGGACTTCGCTGATCACCACCTCGTTGGTTCCGGTTCCCCGGACCAACGAGAGCCGTTCACCGCCGTTGTCCAGAGACCCGGGGAATTCGTCGAAGATCCGGACACCGGCCCCGTAGGCGAGGACGAATGCCGCCCGGTCGCGCACGAGCACCCAATAGGTCGAGGGGGGCATCACCGCCCCCTCCGGGAAAGTGTAATCCACCCCGTTGAGACGGCATCCGGACAGGTCGAACGACGTCGAGAGCGACCGGTTGAACAACTCCACGAACGAGGCACCCGGCTCCAGCGGGTTGTAATGGATCTCATGGATGCCCACGTAATCGGCGGCCTGTTGGATCACCCCGGTGTAGCGGACGGTCACCGAGTCGGTCATTCCCGACACCGGAGTGCCGTCGGCCCGCACGGCCACCAGATTCAGCACGTTGGTGAGCCCCACCAGCGGCACCCGGATGCGGAAGTTCTGCAGGGTGGTCCACTCCAGAGGCATGGGGGTGCCATTGACTTCGATCGCCGCCGTGGCAAAGGGGGCGGTGCCTTCGATGACGGCCACCGGGGTCGACGACGTGAAATTGTTGCCACCGTTGCTGGTGATGGCGAACGACTTGGCGTCGGAAGCCTGGATCTGGGTGTTGAGGTAGTTGCGCCGACCGTTGAGGTACGAAGCAATCACCGATGGAGACGAGATTCCCGTGATGCCATTGAACGCCAGCGCCGCACTCCGGGCCGTGAATTGCGGCTGAAACTGATTGGTGCTCAAGGGACCGCTCACGGCGTCCTGATAGGCTCTCCAGGCCATGCGCTGGAAGAGGGGTGTATCGAACATCACATTGACCACCGGATCATTGCCGCCGAAGAGGCGTCGATTGGTCGGATCGCCGACCCCGAGCACCCAGTCCATGTCCCAAGGCAGGATCCGCCAGCGGCCTCCCGGCTGGAAATAGATGTATTTGTTCTGCGAGTTGCCCGTGCCCCAGGTGTCCCAGTTCCCCAGGCATCCATCGAGGGCGAAGGTCCGCATCCACTGGTTGATGTCGGCGATGTTGAGGAGGTTCGGGATGAAGTTCGCGGTGCGATCGTTGGCCGCGGTGACCATCGCGAAGAAGTGGGTGAAGTCATTGGCGCTCGTGCCGGTGGGACGCCCCTGCCAGTTGTAGCGGTACCTCGAGAGGTTGTATTGGCCGTTGGGATTCTTGTAGACACCCAGATCCGCACCCGTGGGCGCGAACCCGCCCGAATCATCGAACTCGAAGGCGAAGGCCACCTTGCGCAAGTCGCCCGATCCCCCATCCGGATACCAGGATTCGGCATACTCGTTGGACGGCTGCTCGAGATCCTCGGCCACGCTGCCGAAGGGGGATCCATTGCGATAGAACCGCATGTAGGCCGTGTTGAGGTAGGGCAACCCCATCTTGCGGGCGACCCAGTTGGCGATCTGGTTGCGCATCCGGGTCTCCTCTTCACCTCCGTTGCCCGTCAGGCCGAACACCCGATCGCGGGTCCCGAGCAGCAGGTCGTCGCCGGGCACCGTCAGCGCATAATCGGCCTGCCCGGTGAACGGACTCCCCTTGCGGCGGATGCCCGCATTGTAGATCACGCGCAGGTTTCCGTGGACGAGCGTGCAATCGCGGAAGGTGTTGTCGAGTCCGCCCACCAGGGGCGAGTCCTGGCCGTTGCTCAGCAGGTTGTTCTGGGTCGAGGTCAACCAGGCGTGCACATGATTGAAGCTGCCGGTGGGCACGGGATCCCCCCACCGGATGTTGGCTCCGCTCACCGGAGCCAGACCCGCGACGACCGAACCGGTGGGGAACACCGACGAGGCCGTCGAAGCGGCGTTGTCGTAGGCCTCGACGATGAACTGGACCAGCTCACCGGAGCCGCGCGCCGCCAATGTTCCCGACCAGATTCCGTCACCCGCGATCGCGTCGCCCGCCGTGCCGTCGTCGCGCATGGCGATCGAGGAGAAGCCGGCCGTCTCGACGGTCCGGAACCGCAGGCTCACCGAGCTCAGGCCATCGGGATCGGACACCCGCGCGGTGACCACCACCGGCTGGCCCGCCGCGGGGACGGCGGGGGTGTGACGAACCAGGTCGATCGACGGGCCGGCATTGGCGACCCGGCGGCTGTTGGGCAGACCCGGCGTCCCCAGATTGGTGGGCACCGGCAGTCGGGCCGTCATTTCAAAGCCACCACCGCGGGTCCGGAACAGCACCTCGGGCCATCCGGCCTGCCACCGGGCCCGGACATTCAGGGTCATCCGCGATCCGTTGTTCAGGCTTCCCGACAACGGGGCCCGGATGCAGTTGCGGCCGGCATCGAGATCACCCGGCGCGATGACGCGCAAGACGCGGTTCCCCTCGAAGGCTCCGGACGATTCGATGCGAGAGCGGCGGTGATGTCCCAAGAACGACCAACCGGTCGCCGAGGTGCCCGAACCCGTTTCGAATCCTCCGTTGGTCAGGATCGCGGTGCCGGCGGCATTGAGGACTTCCACCTGATCGAGCAGGCATTCGCCGGCCCCCAGCATGCCCAACTGAAGGCGGGTGGCAGGCTGGGTGCCGAAGCGGAGCGTGTCGGTCAGCGTGAACTGCTGCCACTGCGCCTTCGCCGTCTCATCCGAGTCGGCCCAACTGGAGGCCCTGAGCGGATCGGCACGGGGGTCGACCAACTCCATGGATGAACCCCCACCCCCGGACCACTGGCCCCATCGGCCGGCGTCGCGATAAGAGACCTCGGAGACCACGATGTGGAGAGTTTCGAGGGAAACCGTGCCGACCGCATTGGTCGAAAACACCTGATCGGGCTTGGACAAGGCCAACCGTTCGCCGGAATTGCGCAGCGAGCCGGACCAATCGCCGAAGGAATTGGCCGCCGTCAACTGCGCATGCTGGGTCCGCAGACGCTGGACATTGCGACCGACGACCACATAGCCCCCACCCGGGATCGAGGCTCCCGCCGGGAAGGTGAAGGACACCCCCTCCTGCAGACGCCATCCCGTCAGGTCCACCGGTTGGGACGACCGATTGTGCAACTCGACATACTCCTCGTCGTCGTTCTCCGAGATCGGATGGTACATGAGCTCGTTGAGCACCACGTCCTCGAGGCGGCGCGAGGCATTGGCCTTGCCCGCTGTGAACGATTCCAAACGGCGCCAACCGGCGGCCCCATCGGGTGTCCGCCCCAGAGCCACCCCGTTTTCCTGCCCCCCGAAACGAACGGCATCGAGGACGCGCACTCCATTCGAACTGATGAGCCAGACGGTCTCCCCGGCCGCACTGAGGCGAAAACCGAGTGTCGTTTCATCAAGCACGAGAAAGCCGCCGGCCGGCACCACGGTGCCGGCCGGCATGCGGAAGCGGTTGGTCCGCACGTCGTCCGTCAGCGTGCACCCGGACAAATCGGCCGGTTGGGTGCCGCCGTTGTAGAGTTCGATCGTGTCGAGCTGCGGCAGGTCGGTGTGGGCCAGGATCTCGTTGAGAACCACACCCGCGGCCGGATCTTCCGGAGACACCGGATCCATCTGGCCGGGATTGCCACCCCGGACCGCGCTCGGAGACCACGCGCGGGGATCGGCCTCGCCGTAGCTCGGATTGGAGAGCACCAGCGAATGACCGGATCCGTCGGCGGCGACCGGCCAGGGATCGCGGGTCGTGAACTCCATCGACAATTTCTGCGCCCCGAGTTCATCCCGCAGTTCGAGCGGCCCTCCGGAACCATTGAAGCTGCCGGAATAGGGCCCCAGGACATCGCGGATCCCATGTCGGGCCATCACCGCGGCCGGATCCTGGGCCACGACCACGAACTGCCCCGCGCCCAGGCGGAACCCTTCCGGAAATTGAAAGCGGACCGTACCCTCGATCTTCCAGCGGGAAAGGTCTTCGAACACCTCCCCGGCATTGTACAGCTCCACGAACTCCAGAGCCCCTTCTCCCGGGAGGGTCTGCGGATGATACTGGATTTCGCTGAACACGATCCGCGTCCGGCGACTGGACAGCCCCAGGCCTTCACGCCGGGGCTGATAGGTCACCTCGCTGGCTCCGGTCACCGTGCCATAATCGCGGAACCGCACCACCGCCACGGCGTTGGTGTCACGCCCCCCTACGGTCAAGCCGACTTGCACGGCGTTCGGCATCGCAATGGAGCCCGAACCGAGCGAAGTCCAGCGGGTTCCGTCGAACGATCCGAAGGCCGCGATCGAGTTGCCGTCACGGCGCAGACGCAGCCAGGTCTGCGGATAATTGGCCGGGTAGCCGCCGCGCGGTGCGACCATGGGGGCATTGGCCCCGGTCGAGGTTCGACTCCTGAAGAAACACCCGATGGTGGGTGAACCGGCAAAGGCCCCGGCGAAGGTGGCATTGGCGTCGGTGCTCGAGCGGACGACCAGTCCGGCCGTCATATAGGGATCGGTGACGGTGAGGCCATCGACGCGGACCCGAAGATCGAAATTGCCGCTCAGGGTCTGGGCCGCAAACCCGGCCGAGTCCACGGTGCCACCGATGTCGCCGCCTCGGGCCGAGACGTCGAACCCGCCCCGGGCCACCCACTGAACGGTGGTGGCGCGGGCCTCATTGCCCCCGAGATTGACCGGAGCGAGGTCGGTGGTGAAGAACTCACGCTCGGTATTCGGACTCACCCCGTTGGCGCGAGCCGACTGGTCGCGGACCCCGTTGATCGTGATCCGATACCGGGTGGATTCGACCAGCCCCCCCACGTCGAGCACCAGCTGGGTCGGAAGCGTTCCCGCGGCGACCGACCGCACCGTCGCACCCCCATCGATCTTGAAGGCCTCGCCCACAGCCCCCGAGGGAACACCGACGGCCTCACTGAACTCGATGACCACGTTGGTCAAACCGAGGTTGAACACCCGGCGCACCTCGGGCGCCACCGTGTCCGGGATCACCGTCAACGCCACGGCCACCGACTGGGTGGAACCCAGGGCATTGGTGAGAAAAGCCTGGAACAATGCCCCATTGTCGGCCCAACGCACCGGGTCGAGGGTGTAAGAGCCTCCCGAGGCCTGGGGAATGGGGATTCCATCGCGCTTCCAAGTCACCTCGGCCCCGCCCGGATTGTCGTACCCCACGGTGAAGGTCGCCGAACCCCGCTCGTCGACCGTCACGGGAACCGGCTGGAGGGAGATCCGCGGCGCCTCCGGCTTCAATCCCCAGGCCACGAAGGCGTCGAGCGGGATCGGTCCCTCGTCGACCCCATCCGGACGCACCCACCGGACGGCCAGATTGTCGCCACCCCCCTCCTCTTTCTGCAGGGCTTCGATGTAGTAACGGGAACCGGCGACCAACGCCACCGGGGCGCTCTGTTGCTCGGGGTACTTGCCCCACTCCCGGGATCCGGTCCATCCGGGAACCCCGGCGATCCACTGCCGCTTCTCGGGGCTCGCATCGGTGCTCAGGTACAGCGAGGCGTAATCGTCACCCGCGATCCAGAAGGTGTATTTGCCGGTCAACGGCGCCGTCAGGATACCCCGCACCCGCTGGCCATAATTGTCGGCCACGTCGGTGGGTGCCTCGAAGAGATCGGTGATCAGGTTCGTGGACGAGGGGGAAGTCGGGAAGGCCGGGTTGTTGGTCAGCGCATCCAGCGTCACGCCCGGGATGTTGCTGTACACCTCCCGCAACAAACTGCCCGCCCTGACAGGCAGGAAACACAGGATCAGGATCAGCGCCCAGCGGCCCCAGGCCGCTCCGATTCGGGAATTGCGGTTCATGATAGGAGACCCCCGACCGCTGCCGCGCATCTCCCCGACGGAGGATGCCTGCTGCAACGATTCAGCACGGGTCGCTGCCGACTAGCAGCTTCCGTGCAAAACCGAGGTCGTGGCGACAGAACTGTGACAGATCGGAGGCCGAAGTCAGCCCCGGAACCGCCGCTCAGTCTCTCCCTCAGTCTCTCCAGAACAACGAGGCCTCACCCACCCGGTACCGGACGGCCATCTCCGGAGTCTCGACGGGTTGTCCGCGATGGAGGGATTCCACCCCGGCCAGGGTCATTCCGGAGGTCAACAAGGTGCGCTCCAACGGATAGGGCTGGCGACGCTCCACGACCATGCGTTCGATGTGACGGATCTGCGGATTGAAGAAATCGGCCGTCGATGATCCGTGCGTCGGCATCGGCAGGTACATCTGGCAGGAAATGATCCGGCCTGTCTTGGAATCCAGGCCCGCGTAGTTGAAGTCACGGATGTCCAGCATGGCCAGGGTGGTGCGGAATCCGTCGCGGTGGTCGATGAAGTAGCCCCAGGCCTCCGGAAACACCTCCCGGGCCCAGGCCAGGCTCACCGGGGCGGTGGGGTAACCCTCCCGCACCGGCAGATTGTGACTGCGGCACAACGCCGCCTCGAGCAACCGCCGGGTCGAGTCACGCCGACCGAGTTCTTCCCAGAAGGCGGAGCCCCGGAGTCCGTGGACCCGACGGATCCCCACCTCGCCCCCCTTGCGCCGCTCCGACATGCACTGCGCGGTCTCCAGACCGTGGATGTCGTAGCTGTCGAGTCCTCCGTAGGCGGCACACAAGCTCTCCGAGAGGGGGGTACCCAGCGGCATTTCCGTGGGCGGCATGCGTTTGGTGACCGGGAGCGACGAGCCCGCCTGGAACGGAAACCCGAGGCGTCGGGCGTCCTCCACCATCTCCACGCATTCGCGCCAATCGGTGGAGAGATGCTTGTCGTTGAACACGGGCACACTCCGCCCCGAGCTCTCGAACACGCGCACCACCTCCTTGAAGAACCGGTGACGAGGATAGAGCGTTTGCCCCTTGTCATTCTTCGGATAGCGGCCGTGCTCACCGATGATGACCACTCCATCGACCGCCAAACGACCCGTGCCCAGGGTCAATGCCTCGGCGATGCTCGCATGAATCGGAACGCCATGACGGGCCGCGGTGGCCCGGGCCAGATCGTTCTCGGGAAACTGATCGACATACAACGAGACCAGATCCACCTCGGGCCGACGCCACCCGCCTTCCCACACGTAGCCCAGAAGGAACCGATCGATGAAATGCTGGGCGTGCGAATGCAGGCGGACTTCCGTCGCGATCAGGGCGATTTTCTTGCGGGCTGGTCGGGCGATCCTGGAGGCCCAGATCGAGGGCGCAAGCCCGGTCAGTGCGGCCGTGGCCCCTGCGGTGTTGAGGAACTGTCGGCGGGAAACGGAGGCGTTCATGGGTTGATGGGAGTCCGGGTCTTGATGCGATGAAGGTACCACAGGGGGGGCAAGGCCAGCAGCGGCAGGAGCCCGGCCGCCACCAGGCCGGGATCCATGGTCCCCAACCGATCGGCGGAGAGGCCGAAGAGCCACTGGGCCTGGGCCGGCAGAATCCAGGCCGCGACGCCGGCTGCACCGGTGATCTTGCCCTGATGATGTTCGGAGAGGTCCTGGGTGAAGGTATGATAGAGCGGGAACACCCCCAGGGCTCCGGCCGCGATGGCCAAGAGCACGATCATGAGCCCCGGACCGCGACCGAGCGAGGGGATCGCCACCGTGCCACAGCAGAGCAAGGCGCAGCCGACGAACACCCGGAACCGGGCCCCTGACGGAGTGCGCCCCCGGCGAGCCAGGGCCACCGCCAAAGCCCCGGCAGCCAGACATCCCACATCGGCCGCGGCGAAGAAGGCCGAGTTGAATCGGAGGGCCTCGATCTCGGTGTAACCTCGCCCTTTCTGCAGGAACATCGGCAGCCAGGCCCGCAGGACTTGCCACGTCGTGTTGATGCAGGCGACCACCAGGATCACCGCCAGCATCCGACCGCTGAAGAGCACCTTCAGGAAGGGGATCGCCGCAGGGCCTGCAGCCGCCACCGATTCGGCTCCCGAGCGCAGGTCGCCCGAACGGACCATCAGGAACCAGGGGATGAGCCACAACAGCCCCACTGCCCCCAGCAGATAGAACGGAGGCCGCCAAGCCCCTGCCCCACCGGCCGCTCCGACGCCCAGCAACAGGGGCAACACCAGCGGGGTGATGATGGCCCCGAACGTGGCCCCACTCTGGAGCAGCCCGTTGCCCATCGAGCGCTGGCGTTCATCGAGCAGCGACCGGGTGATGCGGACGGCACACGGCCAATGCCCGGCCTCGAAAAACCCCAGCAACCCACGGAAGAGCAGCAGTCCCTGATGATCCTGGGCCCATCCCGTCGCCATCCCGGCCAGCGACCACAACGCCAGCACCGCGGCATAGACCCGATGCACCGGGAAGCGGTCGGCCATCCAACCGAAGAGCACCGATCCCGCCGCGAAGGCGTAGCCGAAGACCGCCTCGACCTGACCATATTGGGTCTTGGTCATGCCGAACTCCTGGGTGATCCGCACCGACAGTCCGGAAAGAGTCTGCCGATCCATGTAGTTGATGGCCGAAGCCAGCAACAACATCCCGCACACCGACCATTTCCAGACGGCACCGCGTGAACCGGATGGAGTCGGGGCGATCATGGTCTCTCATTGTTCGGACCAGGAGACGCCATCCCAGCGGCGCACCCGCTCCAGCAACCGGATCGCATCCTGGGAGAACACCTCGAAGAGCACCTCCCCCTTCTCGGCCGTGGCCGCCGCCGGATGACCGATATGACCGGTGGGGGTGCGTTCCCGGGTGACCCAACCCCGATGGGCCGGATGAAACGGCGGCGTGGCATCCACCGGATCCAGCGAGGCGAAGGGCAGCACCTGACCCGGATCGAGTCGCAGCATCATCGAGGTCTCCCACTCGCAGGCATGCCCCATCTCCTGTTGCACCCACCCGCCGGCCACCGGCCGCTCGAAGGGTATGCCACCCAGGCTCCAATAGGTGGCGAAGAGCAGCAGCAGACCGTTGGCGTCCCGGTGTCGCTGCCTCAATTCAAAGACGGCCTGGCGCCCCGGAACGTCATTGCCGCCATGTCCGTTCAGGAAGACCACCCGCTTGAATCCGTGCCGCACGACGTTCTCGGCCAACCCCACGAGCAGGTCGAGGTAAGGCCGGGGCGGGGCCGACAGGGTGCCGGGGAAATCGAGGTGATGATCGGAGTTGCCGAGCCAGAGCACCGGTGCGAACACCGCCTCCCGGGCCAGGGCCGACTCGGCCCGACGCACCACCTCGCCCACCAACCGGGTGTCGGTGAGCACCGGCAGATGACCTCCGTGCTGCTCGAGCGCGGCGATGGGAAAGACGATGGGCGTCTCGCGCGGCAAGGCGGCCAACTGCGGCGAAGTGAGTTCGGCGAGGTACATGGAGAGTCTGCCCAAGGATGCAGATCCGATGCGTCAGGTCAAAGGAAGGCGGCCGGGATGACCGCACCCACCGCGGAGTCCCCTGGAGTCAGGGGGCACGGCGACCGACCCGCCGGCTTCAAGGCTCCCAAGTGCGGAGCAATTGACCGGATTCGGCATCCCAAAGCCGCACGATACCGCGGTCGTCGGCTCCCACGACCCAGCGGCCGTCCCGGCTGACCGACAGCGCCTGGAGATACTCGGGCACGGTGGCCAGGTCTCGAACGGTCTCGCCATCGGATTTGAACACGCGCCCCTTGCCCGAACCGCTCACGGCCACGAATCGAAGCAGGCCTCCCGCCGGCTGCAGCCCGGTCACCTCCTTGCCGAATCCCTCGATGTTCTTGCGGCGTTCCCCGGTGCGCGGATTCCACAGCTTGACCATCCCTTCGGCTCCCCCGGTCGCCAGGACACTGCCGTCGGGCGCCCAGGCCACGGCGATCACATGATGGGTATGCCCCTCGAGATGAAGTCGTGCGGCCGGAGTCTGGAGCGGAGTGATCCGTGCGAACCGATCGGCCCCGGCACTGGCGATCCGCTCACCCCGCGGTGAAAACGCCACGGCCGTGACGGCATCGCTGTGCACGGCACCCAGATCGTGGGCCAGCGCGCCTTCGGGCAGCTTCCACAGCTTGAGTTCTCCGGAGCGCGAGGGTTCCCCCCCGCCCGTGGCCAGCAACGAACCATCCGGACTGAAGGCCAGGGCATTGATGCGATCGGCGAAGGCCGGTGCGGTCGCACTTCCCGCCAGAGTCTGCCGGAGGAACCACGGGCGGGCGGTCTGGATGCGGCTCACCCCCTCGGGGAATGCGGCCAGAAATTCCTCGTCGTTCAAGGCCACGAGGGCCAGTGGCATCCCCTGCCCGACCGCGAATGGAGCCGAGGCCCGACCGGTGCCCGGATGCCACCGGGTCCACAATCCGTCGGTGCCGACCGTGATCAGCGAGTCTCCCGAGGGCGACAACGCCGCCACCTCGAAGCGGCGGGTCTTCGACCGATCCCGCTCGGCTTGAACGGTCTTGAGGCGGGTTTCGGAGCGGGCGATCCGCCCCTGGGCCGCCTTTTCCTCGGCCTGCGCGGTCGCCACCGAAGCGTTGGCATCGGCGACCGCCTTCTCGGCCAGGACCACATCCTGGCCAGCGCCCTCGGCCGCGATGCGGGCCTTGTCGAGCGGTCCCTTGAGCTCTCCGGCCTTCTTCTGGGCCTCGGCCAACTGGTCCTCCGCCTTCTTGCGCCGCGGGGGGATCTCGGCTTCGGCCCGCTCCAGGGCCGCTTTGCGCCGCCCCGCCGATTCGGCCTTGGCCGCCACGTCATCCAGGGACTTCAATGCGGCCTCCGGCGTCGCCTTGGCCTTGGTGAGGGCCTTTTGAAGCTCTTCGCCGGCCGCCTTGGCCTCGGACTGGATCCGGGTCAATTCGCTGGCGGCCGAATCCCGATCGCGGGTGGCGGCCGCTGCGAGCGCGTTCTGGGCCGACCACTCCTTCTCGCGTTCCGTGAGCGTCTTGGCCGCCAGATCCCGCTTCTCGCGCGCCTTGGCCAGCGCCGTCTGGGCCTGGGTCACGGCCGACCGGGCTTCGCCGATCCGCGTGCTGGCCAGGGCCAATTCCAATCGACTCCGACCCAGCTCGGCCTCTTCTCGCAACGCCTCCAACGACAACCGCGGGTCGCCGGCCAGAGTGATGGACTGGGTCTGGGACAGATTCCGAGAAAGGGTCTGTGCACCCCCGGTCGACAACACCACGACCCCGTTGGACCCTGAACGATCCCAAAGCAGTGAACGCACCGGACCCGCACCGCGCAAGAGCCCCTGCGGACCCTGGGGCCAGGTCACCAACCCTCCGGAGGCCCCGGACAACCACAGCGAACCCTTCGTCGCGGCCTCGGTCGTCAGCACTCGGGAATCGGCCGGAATCCCCGGAATGTCTTCCAGCGCCCCGGGCCCGGGCTCGGATCCCTCCGCCGTTTGCCGCCACCGCTGAGGCGCATGACTGGAACCATAGGTGATCACCCACGAGTCGCCTCCGGGCATCCACCCCACTCCGGTCGGTTCGGCCGCCAGCACCCGCACCTTCGAGAGCGACGGCCCGGGTTTCATCCGGGACACGCTCCACGCATCACGCCCCGACACGACCGACAACCACCGGCCATCCGGAGACCACGTCAGACGGACCGCTGAAGACGATGCGACCGGGGCATTGCCCTTGAGGGACCATGTCCCGAGCACTCGGGTCAGCGGATCGGAGCGGATCTCGAGGATTCCGGAGGCGTTCACGGTCGCCAGCGCGGTGCCCTCGGGCGAGAACGCTGCCGCCACCCAAGGAGCCTTGGGAGCACTCGCGACCCGGGTCTCGACCGTGACCGGACGACGCTGCCACAGACGCACCTCACGGAACCCCGCGGTGGCCAACCACTGGTCATCGGGGCTGAAGGCCATGGCGCCGACCACATCCCGCTGACTGGCCCCGTTCAGGGCGGGGTCTTCCAGACGGCCGATGGTCTTGCCCGTGGCCAGTTCGATGACGCTGACCCGATTGGCCCGTGCCACCGCGACGGTCGCTCCCTCCGAATCGAGGGCCACGGCGAAACTGGCGTTCCATTCGGGGGAAATCGGTTTCCAAGCCGGTTCGACGACCACCGCCCGGTCGGCCTTGGCCCCCTGCTCGATCCAGCGCCACAGAACCCCCAGCTCCTCGGGTGTCAGATCACGGGCATTGGACTTGTTGCCCGCGGGCGGCATCACCAGATCCTCCACCTGATGGGCCGCCGACTTGAGCACCAGGCTCTCGGCGGGTTTTCCGGGCACCGCACCGGGACCGGTATCGCCCCCTCGCAGCAGCGCGGCGGGAGTCTCCAGATTCAAGCCGGCCTTGGCCCGGGTCTGGTTGTGGCACGGCAGGCAGTTGGCCTGGAACATCGGCAGGATGTCCTTCTGGAAACCGACGACGGCATTGGTGCCACCGGCTTCTTTCTGGATGGAAAGCGGTCGGACGGCGGCCAGAACGGAATCCGGCCAGACGATCCCCAGGGTGAACACCCAGGCGCCCCACCACGCGATGGCCGATCGAGAGGAACGGCTCACGGCTTGGCCTCCGGCTTGGCGGCGACACCCACTGTCACGGTGAACGGCTCGGACCAGAGGGCCAAGGTCAGGTCACGGGGTTTGGCCTTTTCTTCGGCCGATTTGCGACGGGCCTCGGCTTCCTTCTTGCGGGTCTCCGCCGCGGCCTTGCCCTCGGGCTTGGCCGACGACAACGCCTTCTCGGCCTCCTTCAACTCGGCCTCGGCGGCCACCAACGCCTCAGGAGACTGTCGGTATTTGCCGGTGACACTGCCCTGCAACCACAGAGTGTGGGTCCCCGAGGGCAAACGCGCATCGCCCAATGACAACTCCGCCACGAGATGGGTGGCCTTTTCCGGGACACTGATCTCCTTGGCCTTGTCCAGGGCGGACTGTCCGGCCGCCTTCACCGTGAAAGCGCCCTGGAATTCCCCGCGGCGTTCGATGGTCAACGGCAGTTTCCAAGTGGCTCCGTCGGCGGAGGAGGTCGCGGTTCCGACTCGGATCGTCACCGGGGCCGACTCCCGGGTCACCACGGCGACCGCGCCACTGCGGGAACGCCGGACCACCGGGCTCTCGGTGTTGTAATCGGCGACGGACCACACCAACGACGCGGGCGAGGCCTTGCGAGTCTGGACCACCGAGCCCACGGCCGCCTTGCCCACCACGTGCCAAGAACCCGTGCCCGAGGCCTCGGCCGAAGCGGTCAGCAACAGCACCCCGGTGTTCTGTCCCGATGGGATCCGGGTGGCGGATGCCCGCACTCCCGGAGGCAAATCGATGGCCGACAACTCGATCTCGCCCTGGAAACCATCCCGTCGGAAGGCCACCACACGAAAAGCCACCGTCTGATCCCGGCGGACAACCGATGGCAGCACCGGAAGCGCCCGATCCTCGCCCACACGGGCCGGGGGCATGGGGAAGACGGCCAAGTGGAACTCGGGAGTCTCCGGACGCAGGCTCAGGCGATAGGGATAACGCGCTACGGCTTCACCCCGGCGGAACCCGTCGCGAACGACGATCCGGTATCGCCCCGTCTCGGGAATCTCCAACCGGGCGGCGGCATCGCGGTGGGCCGTCGGAAACTCGCGATCTCCCAGATTCTGTTCGGTATCCCCCAATTCCAAGACATCGACCCAGCCCGCCCCCTCGGCGGTGGCCTCGGGTGTCTTGGCCCGTTGCACGATCGCCATGGGATCCACCGGATGTCCCCAACGTTCGGAAACGAGTTCCACCCAGAACACCTGGCCCTGCTTCGCCTCGAAGGTGACCCCACTCCACCGACCCCGGGCCGGGAACAGGCTCGAGAAGTCGCATGGCGGCGTCACTGCAACCAATCCCGTGGGGGCGCCGGTGATCACGGAAAAGGGGGTCAGGGCGAACAGCACCGGGGTGAGGGGCGACACCCCCTCCGAACCGCGCCACGCCCAGGCCTCCTGGGCCAACGGGAATGCCGAGGGTTGGCCGAGCAACCCCACCGTCGCCGACATCGGACCCGGCTCGCTCGGAGCCGTGATCTCCAGATCGCGCTGCTCGAGCGGTTCTCCATCGACGCCCGGCACCGTCGAAGGCTGACCGCCCGGCAATCGGCGACCATAGAGAGTCACCCGTTGGGAACGGCCGGCCTGCAACACCGGCGGCACGGCGAACGCGACCCGTGGACGCGCGGTGAGCACCAACCGAAACCCATGCGTGTCACCGCCCCGGTACAGGGAGTCGTTCAGCTTCAGGAAATAGACACCCTTGGCCGGCAGCTTGAACTCAAACCACTCCCGACGCCGCACGCGGGTGAGTTCGGCGCCCGAGGCATCGATCAGCGCCCAGTCGGGCACCAATCGAGAATCCAGTTCGAGGGCTTCGATGTGCGCTCCCAGAGCCTGACCCGCCTCACCCTGAACACGGAACCAGAGCACTTCCTGGGCGCCCATGCGGCCATTGACCACGGCCTCGAGGGGGAGATCGAAGGCTTGGGCCGGCGTGAGCGGGGGTTGGGTCCATTGGAGTTCCCGTGCGGCCGGACCGACCGAAAACGCCCTCGGATTCGAGACCCCATGGCGCCCCTGGACCCGGAGGTCGAGTTGCTCTCCGGACATCCCGGCCGGCAACGGAACCCGGAACCGGTCGGAAGATCCGGGCACCGGGGTTCCGATGACCCGGGGATCGGAGAACACGAGGCCGGTGGCCTCGTCCAGGTCCGACCCGGTCACGGTGACTTCGACGGTGGATCCGGCGGCACCCCCCGGCGGAAACACCGCATGGAGCCGGGGCACGGGCAACTGCGCGCAGAGCGTCGCCACGCCCAGCCATCCCGCTGTGATCCAGCATCCCGAAGCGATCCGGATCATGCCTCAGTGGTTGAAGAGGAATTCCTTGGTGTTCAGGAGAGCCCACGTCAGGTCCTCCCAGGCTTCCCGCCGGGCTTTGGCCTTTGAGGCCTCGGTTTCGGCGGCATCCTTGCCCGGTTTCACCGACGAAACCTTGCGCGACAAATACTCGGTGGCCCGTCGGAGTTCATCGGACGAGGGGGAACGCGCGTAGGCCAGATGATACAACTCGCCGAGCTTGGCCTCATCGGGGCGGGAGTCGCCATTCAGCCGGGCCGGACGGGAATCGTCGGAACTGAGCCGAGTCTGGATGTCCTTCGAGTTGAGCAGATGCAGGCTCTGGCTGAGCGAGGCCTCCATGCTCCGTTCGCACTCGCAGGCGCTGCTGCCCTCGGGGCGTCCGAACACCGTCAGGAAATAGCTCTGGGCGTTGAAGCTGTTGTCCGGGAGACACACGGCCCGGGTGCCCACCGGAAGGCCGTCGAACTGACTGCGCCCGCCGGTCAGGGTGTTCACCGAATCCAACAGCACCTCGGCGGGAAGGCGACGCGGGTAGAAGCGGGAGAAGTGATGACGATCCTTGGCGTTGTGGGCGTTGGGCTCGGCACTCAACTGGTAGGTGGTGCTGCGGGCAAGTGTGCGCACCAGGTCTTTCAGGTCGAAGCCGCTGGCGACGAAGTGGGCAGCCAACGCCTCGAGCAACTCCGGATTGCTCGGGGGATTGGTGTCCCGCATGTCGTCTTCGGGATCCACCAGACCCCGGCCGAAGAAGTGTTTCCAGTAGCGGTTGACCAGCGCCTTGGCGAACCACGGATTCTTGGGCGAGGTCATCCAGTCGGCCAGGAACACCCGCGGATCGTCATCGACGGCCAGATCGAAGGCGGGCTGCCCGAGGGCCGCGGGCTTCACGGCCTGACCGTTTTTCTTGTTGGTCGCCTTGGCCTCCCCGCGTCGATGGACGATGACGTCTTCGCCGGGTTGGGTTCCGGGCTTGTAGGACACCTGTGAAAAGGCCGCCCCGAAGCTCCAGTAATCGGCCTGACTCCACTTTTCATACGGATGGTGGTGGCACTGGGCGCACTGCATCCGCTGGCCGAGGAACAATTGCGACACATCCTCCAACTGGGTCTGGACGGTCCGAACCTGACGATACCAGGCGACCGGAGGGTTTTCGGAAACATCGCCCGAGGCCGTGAGCACCTCGCGGACGAACCGATCATACGGCTTGTTTTCAGCCAGACTGTCGCGGACCCAGGCATGGAAAGCCAGGGTGCCCCTGGCCTGCTTCGGTTCGCTCCGCTTGTTGCGCAGGAGCGCCGACCACTTGCCGGCGAAGTAGTCGGCGTAGTCGGTGGAGGCCACGAGGCGGTCGATGACACGGTCACGATCGCCCGGGGCCGTGTCGGATTCGAAGGCCCGGACCTCGTCGGGAGTGGGCAAGCGCCCCGCGATGTCGAGCGTCACCCGCCGGAGGAAGGTCGGCTTGTCGGTGAGCGCGCTCGGAGGCATCCCCACCTGCTTGAGTTGCTTGAAGACCCACTCGTCGACGAAGTTCCGCACCGGTGGCAAGTGGTCCACCGGGGCTCCCAGCGGGATGGTCGCCCGGAAGGTCGCCACCTTGCCCTGATAGCGGACCATGACCGCGAACTCGCCGGGCTGGTTGAAGACCTTGAGCAGGCCGTTGGCATCGGATGCGGCCATGTCCTTGTCGTTGGGCTCGAAGAGCGCGCTGCGCGTGACGTCTTCGGTGGATCCGTCGGAATAATGGGCGCTCACCACCAACTGCTGTTCCCCGTTGAGGGCCAGGGTCCGGACCGACGGGAACACCTCCACACGCTCGACCGTGGGGGCGTTGGTCTTGCCCACGGGCATTCCCTGAGCGATCCACCGCACCAGGCGCCGGTAGTCGTCGGAACCGATCTCCAGACGCTTGCCCCCGCCATGCGGCAACTCGGCCGTTCCTTTGGTCACCAGCATCGATCGGGGCGGATCGGCCGGAAAGAGACGCCGCCCGCGGGCCTCGCGGACCAGATGCTCGTAATCCTCGTCGGGCTCGAACCCGAGCAACGAGAGGCGGAACCCGTTTTGTCCGGCCGCCTTACCATGGCACCCACCACCGTTGCAGCCGTTCTTGGTGAAGATGGGCACGATCTGGTTGGCGAAGTGCAGCGGAGCCGGTTGCCCAGCGTGGACGACCCGCACCGGAATGCGCGCGGTGGATCCGTCGCGGGCCTTGGCGGTGATCACCGCCTGACCATCGGCCACCGGGATCACCCGTCCCGAGGCATCGAGGCGAACGATGCCCGCGGGCTCGGACGTCCAAGCCACCTCGCGGGTCACATCGCGCGACCCATCCAGTGTGGCAAGCAACTGCTGTCGGGCATCCTGGGAGTCGAGGGTCACTTCGCGGGCCCCCGATCGGTAGTGCAGTTCGAGCGAGCCGGCCCGGACTGATCCGATGCCGCCCACCGCGGCGCAGAGGATCATCGCGCACAGACGGCCGAACATCCCGAGAAGGCCGACCCTACCGGGAATGCCGGGCCACCCGGATCGGGGGGAGCGGGGTCCGAGGTTCATCCGTTCGGGGTTCATGGATTCCGGAGCGATGTGCATGGGGGTGTCTGGCTCAACCGACCAACTCCCGCATGGGCTGGCACCCATCGGGGACCAGGAACTGCGGCCGGCCGGTGAGGTCGGGCAGGGTCGTCTTGTTCACGTCGATGCCCAGGTTCTGGTAGAGCGTGGCGAACACCTCACCGAACTGGACGGGGCGTTCGCTGGGCTCGCCTCCGAGGCGATCGGTCGCGCCGATCACCTGCCCCACCTTCATGCCCCCGCCGGCCAGGAGCGCACAGTTGGCCCGAGGCCAATGGTCACGACCGCCATCCTTGTTGATCGTCGGTGAACGGCCGAATTCTCCCCAGGCGATCACGCTGACGTCGTTCTGGAGCCCCCGGTCATGCAGGTCGGCGATCAACGCGCTGAGCGCCTGATCCAACAGCGGCAGGTCGTTCCGGGCATTGCCGAAATTGTTGCCATGGTAGTCCCAGAACCCGTAGGCCACGGTCACGAACCGGGCACCGGCCTCGACCAATCGACGGGCGATCAGGAACTGCTCATTGAGCATGGGAGCCGCATCGCCATGCACCTTGGGATCACCCTTGCCGTACCGCTCACGGAGGGCGGCCGACTCCTTCTCGACGTTGAGCGCCTCCAGCAGGCGGCTGGAGGTGAGCATTCCGAAGGCCTGCTGATTGAAACCATCGACACCGGCCATGAGTCCGCTGGCGTCGACTTCACGACGGAAGCGGTCGAAGGAGGCCAGCAGCGCCCGACGATCGGAGAGTCGGTCGGTGGTGATGCCATTGAGCACCATGTCGGACTTGGCATCGGCCGCCGGGCGGAAGGCATCGTGGGAGACCCCCGCATACCCCGCGGTGGCGGCGTTGTAGGGGCGGTGCTGCATACGCGGCTCGAGCCCGACAAACGCCGGAACCGCTGCGGAAGCCGGCCCCATCACGCGGGAAACGGTCGCTCCGAACGTGGGCCAGCCCCCGGGCGGCTGACTCGCCTTGCGCCGTCCGGTCTGACACATGAAATCGGAATGATCGTCGATGGCGTCGCTGATGGACCGGATCACGGCATAGCGATGGGCCTGCTTGGCCAGGAGCGGCAGGTGCTCGCAGACCTGGAACCCGGGCACCGTGGTGGGGATCGGTCGGAATTCGCCCCGAATCTCCGCCGGCGCATCCATCTTGAGGTCGAAAGTGTCCTGATGGGGCGGGCCGCCCGGCAGGTACACCATGATCACGGCCTTGTGGTTGGACTTCATCCCGGAGGCCGCCTCGGCGCGCAACAACTCCGGCAGAGCGAGGCCGGAAAACCCGCCCAGGCCTCCCAGGCCCAGGCCGCCGATCCGGAGGAAACTCCGGCGGGAAAGGCCGTCACAAAAACGGCTGGAAGGTCCGGATAGGGTCAACATGGCTAGGCAGACGTCGGGGCACCACCGTCGTGTTCACGGGAAAACTCGGAGCTTTCATCGAGGCGGCATGGGTTCATCCCACCAGCTCCTTCATGGGCTGGACTCCGGGATCGACCAGGAATTGGGGACGCCCGGTCAAGTCGGGGACGGTCACCTTGTTCACGTCCAATCCCAGAGCGTGATACAGGGTCGCGTGGACCTCGCCGAAGGTGGTGGGCCGGGAGTCGGCTTCGCCCCCCAGACGGTCGGTGGAACCGATCACCTGACCATGACGGAGGCCCCCGCCGGCCATGAGGGCGAAGCCCACGCGCGGCCAGTGGTCGCGACCTCCGTCTTTGTTGATCGTGGGAGTTCGACCGAATTCACCGGCCACCAGCACCGAGACGTCGCGATCGAGACCCCGCTCCTTCAGGTCGGTGATGAGCGCGCTCAGTCCCTGGTCCAGCAGCGGCAGGTCCTGGCGCAGCGCCCCGAAATTGTCGCCATGATGATCCCAGCGACTGAAAGCCAGGGTCACACAGCGGGCGCCGGCCTCCACCAGGCGTCGGGCCGCCAGAAAGTGCTCCATGAGCTTCGGGGCTCCGTCGTCCCGGTTCTTCGCGTCTCCCCGACCATAACGCGCAACCACCTTGGGATCCTCGTTCTTGAGATCCAGAGCCGTCATCAGCTTGCTGGAGGTCAGGATCCCGAACGCCTGCTGGGTGTACGCATCGGAACCGGCCACCTGACCACTGGCATCGACCTCGCGGCGGAACCCGTCGAGAGCTCCCAGCAGCGCCCGGCGATCGGACAACCGATCGAGCGTGATGCCGTTGAGGACCATGTCGTCTTTGCCCCCACCCTTGTTGATCTCGAACGGGGCGTAGGCCGCCCCGAGATACCCGGCCACGCCATTGTCGGACCAGGGAACATGGCCCATCTTGGGAGCCAATCCGATGGACGCGGGAATGGCCGGATCGGCCGATCCCTGAAGCTTGGCCAAGAGCGCCCCCATGGCCGGCCAGCCTCCCGGGGGCTGGTTGCGGTTCAGGCGCCCCGTATAGGTTTGGAACGACTCGTGCCGGTCTTCCATGCCCACCATGGACCGGATCACCGTGCACTGGTCCATCACTCGGGCCATGCGCGGCAGGTGTTCACAGATCTGCAGCCCTGGAACCGAGGTGGCGATGGGGTTGAACTCACCCCGGATCTCGGCCGGCGCATCGACCTTGAGGTCGAACATGTCCTGGTGACTGGGGCCACCGGGCAGGAAAATCAGGATGACCGCCTTGTGGGACCGGCCCGCCGAGCGGAGTCCTGCGGCCGACTCGGCGCGAAGCAATCCCGGCAGAGCCAACCCGCCCATTCCCAGCGCCCCGATGCGCAGAAAACTCCGACGCGAAACACCGTCGCAGAATCCGCTGGTCGAGGAATTGGGTCCCAGGAGAGTAAGCACGGCAGTGATGGGGAAGTTCGATCCCTACAGCACTGCAAAAACCAACACTCGTCAACCGTCCACGGCCGGTTTTTTCGCACTCGAACGGCCACCCGAAAATCGCCCCCCCCGAGCGTGGAGCGGACACGCCGATCCGGCGTGGATGCCCACCGAGGCTTGGCACGCAACAAGGCCCGACACACCGGGTGTCGGGCCTTGGCACAGGATCGAAGGGGCTTCTGAGCGGATGATTCGAGAGGACAAGTCGATCGGTCGGTTCGAGCGAACGAAGCCTGCGTCGAGTTTTCCCTTCGAGTTTTCCGTCGAAATCCCCGTTGGATTTCGGACCGGATTTGAGTCCGGATTTCGGACCCGATTTCGGACCCGATTTCTGACCCGTTTTGGGATCAGGTCACCACTCGTCGGCCGATCAGGCGGCGAGGAGCGTGTCCTTCTCCTTGACCGCCATGGCACCCTTGCCGATGCGGGCGCGGAGGTAGGTCAGCTTGGCGCGGCGCACGGCGCCCTGACGCTCGACCTCGATCTTCTCCACGCGCGGGGAGTGGGTCGGGAAGATGCGCTCGACACCCTCGCCGTAGCTGATGCGGCGGACGGTGAAGGTCTGGTTCAATCCGCGGCCGCGGACACCGATCACGACTCCCGCGAAGATCTGGATGCGCTCCTTGTCGCCCTCGACGACCTTGGTGTGCACTCGGACGCTGTCGCCCACGTTGAATTTCGCGGCTTCCTTGCGGAACTGCTCGCCCTCGATTTTGTCAAACAATGCGGCCTTGTTCATGGCTGTGATCTCTTCAATTTTCCAAAACTTCAGTTACTTCAAAAACGGTCACTCTCAACAATTCGTCTCTCAACGCTCCGATTCTGTGGACCGGCGATGGACCGAACCGCTGATCTTCCAAAAGATGGGCCCATCGTCAACCTGATCCGTCAAAACGAGCCCAAAAACCGTCGGCGGCGAATCCCAAGGTCGCTCAATCAACAGCGCAAACCGCTGGGCGATCAAACCCGCCGCGGAATCAACCGCCAAGATCATCCGCCGGGTTTTCGCCAGCGGTACTTCTCCCACAGATCCGGGCGACGCTCGGCCGTACGCCGCATCGACTCCCGCTGCCGCCACCGGGCAATCTCAGCGTGATTGCCCGACATCAACACCTCGGGAACGGTCCACCCACGGAACTCCGAGGGCCGGGTATAGTGGGGGTATTCGATCAATCCGTCACTATGAGATTCCTCGGTGGCGCTCATCGCGTCTCCCAGGGCTCCGGGCAACAGGCGGGTCACCGTATCCACGATCACCATCGCAGGCAACGCTCCATTCGTGAGCACGTAGTCGCCGATGCTCAAGGCGTCGTGGGCGAGATGCTCGCGGATCCGTTCATCGAATCCCTCGTAACTGCCGCAGATGAGGATCACATGGCCCAAGGAGGCCAGTTCACCGGCCACGGCCTGGGTGAAGGGTCTCCCGCCGGGCGCGGTGAGGATCACCCGCGTGTCGGCTCCCCGAAGGGCCTCCACCGCTTCAAAGATCGGTTCGGGCTTCAGGACCATGCCCGCCCCCCCGCCGAAGGGGCGATCATCGACCGTCTTGTGCCGGTCGTGGGCCCAGGTGCGGAGATCATGGATGGTCAGATCCAGAATCCCCGTCTTCCGGGCACGCCCGACGATGCTCTGGTCCAGTGGACCCGAGAACATCTCAGGAAACAGCGTTAAGATATCGACCTTCATGCGACAGGCCCGGCGAGTCTGATCCGGTTCACCGGATGCGGAAATGCAATTCCCGCCCGAAAACTCCAACACGAAAACCACCCGGGGTGCTACGGCGCCCCATCGATTCGAGTCGGCACGGGTGGAGGGTCGCCACCGGAAAGAAAACGGCTCCGGCTGGACCGAGGCGCAGAAGGCGTCGCCTCGGCCCCCACCCGGCGTCAAAGACCCGAACGCAGCCCCGTGGGCCCAAGATCCGGACAATGCCCCTCAAACCCGACTCGCCCTGGAGTCAGTCCAAACCGAGTCCAGCATCGACCCGAAATTCGGTCCCCGATCGGGACGCGGGTGCGAAACAGGGCCCGATTGAAGTGGTCCTCGTTTGAAGCCCTACTCGATCGGAGTTGTCACCACCAGGCTCGCGGCATCGAATCCCCGAGCAGCAACGGGGAGGCCTCGGGTGGATAGAAAAGGATCCGATCGATAGCATCGATCGGATCGCTCAGGTCGGGGAGTCGGGCGGATTGAGCCGATTGAGCCTCGTTTTAAGCTCCTTCGCTTGACCCAAGCTCAACCAATCAACTAATCAACCAATGGGTCCGACTAATCGTCCTCGACTAGATCCACCGTGCAGCGGCGACCCGCCTTGGCCGCGCCGACCTGCAGGACCGACCGGATGGCCTGGATGGTGCCACCCCGGCGTCCGATGATCTTGCCGGCGTCGTCGCGGGCCACCCGGACCTCGTAGACGGTCAGGCCACCCCGTTCGACCGGAGTGACGGAGACCGCATCCGGTTCGTCCACCAACTCCTTCACCACAAACTCAAGGAAGGCCTGCATGGCTGCTGAGATCGGATTGAGCCGATGGATCCAAAACGAGTGGATCAGGCGGCCACGGCAGCCAGCTTGGCGGACTTCTTGATGAACGAAGCAACCGTATCGCTGGGCTGGGCACCCACACCGACCCAGTACTGGGCACGGTCCAGATTCAAGGTGTAGTTGTTGCCCTTGACCTTCGGATTGTAGGTGCCGATTTCTTCGATGAACTTGCCGTCCCGGGGACTGCGACCATCGGCCACCACGATCCGGTAGACCGGGTTGTTCTTGTTACCGCCGCGCTTCAGACGAATGCGAACCATAGAAATGTGTATTCCTGCCCGATTTCACGGGCCAATTGCCTCAAAGGAAGGAGGAGCCTAGAGGCTTTCCCGTCGATGAGGCAAGCGAACATTTTGCAAACCTGCTTTCCAGCCAAAACCCCATGAAACCCCGGTTCAGATGACGGTCTTGTCGGGAATGACCGCCCCCTTGGGGATGACCAGAACGCCGTCGCGGATGTAGTAGAGAGGGTGATCCACATCGGCCGGCTTGCCCTCCGGAGACAGGATGCAGTTGCGACCGATCCGTGCGTTCTTGTCGATGATCGCGTTGTCGATGCGGGTGCCACGACCCACTCCGATCGGAATACCCTGATTCTCGGGGCGATTGCGCTTCTCGGCGTTGTCGTAGTAATCGGCACCCATCATCACCACCCGGTTCAGGGAACTCCCCGCGTCGAGGATGGATCGGATACCCACCACCGCATGACGCAACTGGGCGTGGTCGATGGTGCACCCGTCGGCGATCACCGCGTGGTCGATGGCCGCGCTCTCGATGCGGGTGGCCGGCAGATAGCGCGGGCGCGTGAACACCGTCGGGTTGAAGAAGTCGAATTGCGGACGGTCGTTGGTCTGGTCGAGGCTGGCTTCGAAGAAGCTGCGGATCGTTCCGATGTCTTCCCAGTACCCCTGGAACACGTACGAATACACCCGCCGGTTGTCGATCGCGCCGGGGATGATGTGCTTTCCGAAATCGGTGTGGTTGTTGTTGAGCAACTCGAAGAGGACCTCGCGGTTGAACACGTAGATGCCCATCGACGCCAGATACAGGTCCTCATCGCGCCGGATGCCGAACTTCGGATAGGTCTCCCGATCCAGCTTCATCGACTCGAGGACGGCCGGATCCTTCGGCTTCTCCACGAACCGGGTGATGCGGTTCTCCGGATTCACCTGCATGATACCCAGGGCCGACGCCTCCCGAGCCGCCACGGGGATGGTGGCCACCGTCAGGTCGGCCGAGTGCTCGATGTGAGCCTGGAGCACGGCCTGGAAGTCCATCTGGTACAACTGGTCACCCGAGAGGATCAGCGCGTACTCGAAGTCGTTGTTCTTGAAATGCTGCAGGTTCTTGCGGACCGCGTCGGCCGTCCCCTGATACCAGCTGGTGCTCGAGAAACTCTGCTCGGCCGCCAGCAACTCCACGAAGCCGCCGCTGAAGTGGTCGAACTTGTAGCTCTGCGAGACGTGCCGGTGCAGCGACGCCGAATTGAACTGAGTGAGCAGGTAGATGCGGCGCAGCCCGCTGTTGATGCAGTTGGAGATGGGGATGTCGACCAACCGATACTTGCCGGCCAACGGCACCGCCGGCTTGGCCCGATCCCGCGTCAACGGGAACAGACGGGTTCCCTGCCCTCCCCCCATGATGATGCTCAGAGTGCTGCCGTTGAAGGAGGAGGGTCGTGGGTGGGGCATGCTTGGAAAACCTAGGTTTCTGTGTTTCTAGCCCCGAATCGGCGAATCCTCAAGGCGAGATGCACCCCCGCCGTGGTGATGCACTACCCCGTCTTTGCCCTGCAGAACCACCCGAGGCTCGGCAATCGCGCCTGAACCCGAGCCTCGGTCATTCGGACCTCAGACCAGGCGCTGACCACCGCCATCGAACCCGCTACCGTCGAGGTCGATCAGGATGTCCCGGGGCTCGGCCCCCTTGCTGGGCCCGACCACACCGCGGTCCTCCAACTCGTCCATCATGCGGGCGGCCCGTCCGTAGCCCAATTTCAGCCGTCGCTGAAGCAGTGAGACGCTGGCCTTCTTCTCCGTGCGGATGACCTCGATGCACTTCTGGATGAGTTCGTCATCCTCACTGCTCCCCTCGTCGTCCGGGTCCAGTGGCAGAGACCCCATGCTGCTTTGCGCTTTCTGGAGAGCCTGGTGGATCTCGGGTTCGTAGCTCGGCTTGCCCTGCACGCTGATGTGGTTCATCACGGCCTCGATCTCGGCATCGGTGATCAACGCCCCCTGGGCGCGGATCAGGCGACCGGAACCGGGCGGCAGGTAGAGCATGTCGCCCTTGCCGAGCAGCTTGTCGGCGCCCATCTGATCGAGAATGGTGCGCGAATCGACCTTGGCCGCCACCTGGAAGGCGATGCGCGCCGGGATGTTCGCCTTGATGACGCCCGTGATGACGTCCACCGATGGGCGCTGGGTGGCCACGATGCAGTGGATGCCGGCGGCGCGAGCCATCTGCGTGATGCGGGCGATGGCCATTTCGACATCGGCCGGGGCGACCAGCATCAGATCGGCCAACTCGTCGATGATGACCACGATGTAGGAGAGCTTCTCGGGGATGACGATGTCCTCGTCGCGCGGGACGACAATCTGCTCGTCGATCTCGACGGCGAACCCATCGGCCCCGGGCTCGACCCGCTCCTTGCGCGCGGTCAGCGGCAGTTCGGGCTCCTTGGGCGGCAGAGGCTTTTCCTTCGGACGCTCGTTGAACGACTTGATGTTGCGCACCCCGACCCGGGCGAAGATCTGGTAGCGCTTCTCCATCTCGTTGACCACCCACCGCAGAGCCAGGATCACCTTCTTGGGATCGGTCACCACGGGCACGACCAGGTGCGGCAAGGCGTTGTACTGCTGCAGTTCCACGACCTTCGGATCGATCATCACGAAGCGCAGCTGGTCGGGACTGAACCGGTACACCAGCGAGGCGATGATGGTGTTGATGCACACCGACTTGCCCGAGCCGGTGCTGCCGGCGATGAGCACGTGCGGCATCTCGGCCAGGTCGGCGATGATCGGATGGCCGTACACGTCCTTGCCCAGGGCCAGAGGGATCCGGGCCTTGGTGTTCTGCCACTCCGGGGCCTCCAGCAAGTCGCGCATGATGACCTTCGTCTTCACGGCGTTGGGCACCTCGACGCCCACCGATGACTTGCCGGGAACCGGGGCCAGGATGTTCAGGCGCTCGGCCTTGAGGGCCGCGGCGATGTTGTTGGTCAGGCCGGCGATCTTCTCCAACTTGACCCCGGGGGCCGGATGCAATTCGTAGCGGGTGATGGTCGGTCCCTTGGTGATGTCACCCGGAGCCACTTCGATGCCGAACTGGGCCAGCGTCTGGACCATCAGCCGGGCATTGGACATGAGCTCCTCTTTGGTCTCGGTGGGTTTGACCGAGGTGTCCGGGAGGCTCAGGAGATCGATCGAGGGCAGGCGGTAATTGCCGATGATCGGAGCCGAGGCCACGGTGATGGGCTTGGCCTTGCGGGGCTGCATCACCGCCCGCGGACGGACCGGCGCGGTGGCCGCCACCGGCAGAACCTCGGCCGGTGCCGAGGCGGCCTCGTCGGGGCGATCCCATGGCGGCACGTCGTCGGCATCGTCGGCATCGCGCCCGGACGGGACGGCTTCATCGCCCACTGCTTCGGACGCGGACTCCTCGTCCAGATCGGTGCCGGGGCGACGGCCCAGGATGTGTTCGGTCACCGACTGGGGTTTGCGGGGCTCCACAGGCACGACCGACGGAGCCGCTTCGGGAACGATCACCGCCGCGATTTCATCGGCCTTGATGACATCCCCGGTCTGGACCGTCCGGGGTTCCCTGGGCTGGGGTACGCTCAGATCGCGGATGGTCACCTCGGGAACGGGGCGCAAATCGGCCCCAAGACCGGAGGGTTCCGGACTGCCGTCGGGCTCGGTGGCGGCGGCTTGCCCGGCGGCCTGTGCAGCGGCCTTGGCCCGGGAGGCTTTCGATGAAGATGTCGGGGCCGGAGCGGGAGCCGGAGCCGATTCGGCCGCGGCCGCGGCCTGCTTGGACAATTCCCGCGCCTTCTTCTCCAACACCTTGGCCCGCTTCTCGATGGCCGCCTCTTCGGCCGCCATCTTCTCCTCGGGGGTCCGCGGGATGCGCACCAGCAATTGGCGAATCCACACCAGCAACTGGTAATCGGTGAGGAAGAGCAGGCTGGCCAGATAGATGATCACATAGGTGACCACCGCTCCCATGCGACCCACCGAGTATTCGACCCAGGCGTTGTTGATCTGGTGTCCGAGGAGCCCACCGGGACTGGGTCCGCTGTTCTTGCGGAGCTGGATTCCGGGGATCCAACGTTCACACAGGTCGAGCACGCCGACGCAGGCGATCACCAGCCCCACCGAGGCGAACAACGACCGCCACCGACGCAGGTAGGCCAACGACGGGACGAACGAGGCGCACCCGAAGCCCAGCAACAGCACCGGCAGCACCCAGATCCCGAACCCCAGGACCAGATGCAACTCATACACGACCCGCGCCCCGAAGCGCCCCATCCAGTTGCGGATGGCGGTATTGGGCTCGGTGGTGTTGACGCCGAGATCCAGGCGGTCGTACGAGATGAGGGCGGCGGCCAGCACCACCGCCACCAGGATCAACACCAACCCCTGGCTGTCGACCCAGATCCGGTCCCTGCTGGATTCGTCTGTCCGTTCTTTGGTCGCCACGCCTCACAATCTACGGACCCGCCAGAGGTGGCGGCAAGCGGGGAACCGCAGGGTCCGGGAATTGTGCCGGATTGGCGGTCGCCTTCGGAGGTCCCGCCGCTTACCGTGCCGCTCACCGGACACGATCGGTGTCCGAACCATGCCCGACCCCATCGACATCGAGATCACCGAGAGCCGACCCGGCCTGCGTCTGGACCGCTATCTGGCCGACCGCTTTCCCGACACCTCGCGGGGTCGGTTCCAGCAATTGATCGCCGAGGGGGCCGTGCTCGTGAATGGCACCCCCCCGAAGGCCACCGATCACCCCCGGGTGGGCGACCGGATCCAGGTCCGCTGGCCCGAGGCCATCCCCAGCGAGGTGCTGCCCGAGAACATCCCCCTGTCCATCCTCCACGAAGACGACGACCTGCTGGTGGTCGACAAACCGGCCGACCTGGTCGTGCATCCCGCGGCCGGGCATGCTTCCGGAACGCTGGTCAACGCCCTCCTCCATCATTGCCAAGGGCGCTTGAGCGGGATTGGCGGCGTCGAGCGGCCGGGCATCGTGCACCGGCTCGACCTCGGAACCAGCGGCTGCATCGTGGTGGCCAAGAACGATGCCGCCCACCATCACCTTTCGGCCCAGTTCGCCGAGCGCACGGTCGAAAAAAGCTATCTGGCATTGGCCATCGGCACGGTCCGTCCGCTCAATGGCGACATCCGCGCCCCGATCGCCCGTCACCCCATCCAGCGCAAGAAGATGGCGGTGACCACACCGGGCGAAGGGCGGGAAGCCTGGACCGAGTACCGGTGCATCGAAGCTCTGGAGGGCACCTCCTGGGTCGAATGCCGATTGCACACCGGCCGCACCCACCAGATCCGCGTCCATCTGGCCCACCTGGGCTTCCCACTGCTGGGCGACGAGGTGTACGGCGAGCGTGCCAACGCCCGCTTCTTCCAGGAACACCGGTGGAAGGCTCCGCGCCAGATGCTCCATGCCGCCCGGTTGGCATTCCTCCATCCCCGATCGGGTGAACGGGTCGGCTTCGAGGCGGCTCTCCCTCCCGATATGGCCCGATGCCTGGATCGGGCCCGGAGCCAACCCGGACCCGAGCCCCAGACACCGCCGCCGCCCACGGCTCGAACCCGGCGTTGACCATGAGCGAGTCCCGATCGCGCTTCCTGAAGCAAAGCCTGTGGATGGTCGCAGCCACCATAGGTGGGGGCGCGGGCATGGCGCTGGTGCATGGATCGGTGACCCGACTCGGGGGGGCACAGGTCTATTTCCAATTCAAATCCCTGATGGCGATCTTCTACGTCATCGGGGCCGCACAAGGAGCGCTTTGGACCATGGCCGCGCGACAAACCGCCATGGCGCTGAGCCTCGAGGCGATGGATGACACCCGAAGACGCCTGAAACGTTCAGCCGGGACGGTCCTCCTCATCATGACCGGGGTCGGGGTAGCGCTCATCCCCGGGGGGCCGGCGCTCAGCCGATGGTTGAAACTCCCCTCGGTCTGGCCTCTTTGGATGACCTGGGGGCTCATCCTCGCGTCGCTGCTGGCGGCCATTCAACGGGGCATTCTTCAAGGACGACAGGATTTCGCCGGGCTGGGGTCCATGTCGATCGCCGACGGATTGGGGCGCTTCGCCGCGGTGGTGGCCATTCTGACCTGGGTGGGCGGAGGTGCTTCCGGCGCGGTGGGTGGAGCCTTGGCGGCGACCCTGTTCGCCATGGCGGTGGGTTTCCGCGCGCTCAAACCCGGGCCCATGGAGGCCATGCCCACGGCCCCGACACCCGACAACACACCGCAGGCCGCCACCGGGACAACGGGCGGCTTCTGGCCGCTGTTTCTCGGCGCCACCGCTCTCCAATGCCTGAGCCAGCTCGACAATCTGTTCCTGCAGGCCGCCGTGCCCGAATCGTGGCAGAAAGAGGTCGGATCGCGCTATTCACCGGGTGCTCAGATCGGGTTCGCGCTCAGCCAATTCACCGTCCCGCTGGCGCTGGTCATGTTCCCGAAGGTGGCCCGCAGCGCCGCCGGGGGTGACGGTCATCAGGCCTTCCGCTGGACGTTGATCGCCACCGCCACCCTGGGCGGCCTGGCGGCCTTGGGTTGCACCGTCCTGCCCTGGCTCCCCGTCCGGATCCTGCTCCCGGGAATCCCCACCGCGCTGTCGGCCCCGTTGGTGCCCTGGTTCGCCTGGGGCATGCTGGCCTTCACGCTGGCCAACGTGCTCTTCAGCGACCGCATGGCCCATGGCGACTTCCGCTTCGTGCCCGGAGCCCTGGTGCTGGCGCTCCTGTATGGCGGCGGTCTCTGGGGTTTCCAAGCCGCACTGCTGAGCGGTTCGCCGGCCGAGGGACTGCTGCGGGTGGTGCAGCTGCTCGTCGCCTTCAACGGCGCCTTGCTGTTGTGGGCGGTGATCATGAGCGCCCCGGCCCGATTCCGCCGCCTCAAGGCCCCGTGACGGCAAGGCCCCAGCGGGCCAGCGCCCGCCCGACGGCCTCCACCGGCAGTCCGACGACATTGCTGTGGGATCCGGCCACCGACTGCACCAGCCAGTCGCCGTGTTCCTGCAGAGCGTACCCTCCGGCCTTGTCGAGAGTCTGAACAGCGGCCAAGTAGCGCTCGATCAGCCCCTCGTCCAGCGGGCGGAACACCACGCGGGTGACCTCCGAGAAGAACTCCATCCGACCCGAGCCCGCGTGCATCAGGCACACCCCGGTGACCACCTCATGGGCGTTGCCCGACAAGTCCCTCAGCATCGCCCGTGCTTCGGCCGGATGGGCCGGCTTGCCCAACGGTCGCCCGTCGAGCCAGACGAGCGTGTCGGCCCCGAGCACCACATGACCGGGATGCCGTTGCGCCACCGGCGTGGCCTTGAGCCGGGCATTGAGCTCGCACAGGGGGCGGACTCCGAGAGCCGCATCGTGCACCTCGGCCGCGTCGCTGGGGATCACCTGGAAGTCCGGGGTGAGGCATCTGAGCAACTCGACCCGCCGGGGCGAGGCCGAGGCCAGAATGAGGGGAATCGGGTTCATGCAGTCCTAGAACGAAACCAAAGCCGGGGTGGTCGACCGGAGAACGGAGATCTGATGGAACTCTTCGCAGTACTCCTTGCGGATGGCTTCGATGGCGGTCTCGGCCTCCGGAGCGGGCGGATGCAGGATGACCACCACCTTGGTCGTCAGACGCCGGATCTCCCCTTGGGGCGGGCGCCACTGCCCATAGGCGTCGAACACCGTGAAGCCGCCGGGAAACCGCGGAGTGACCCGTTCGGCCAGAAACGCCTCCCAGTCCGGGGTCGGTACGGCCGCGAGGTACAACTCGGTCCGCAACCACTGGGGCGGGACTGTGTTCGGAGCCCCGGGAACGGGCTTCTTGCCCCCTCCGACCGCGGGAGACGAGGCGCATCCGGAAAGCACGAGAAGCGATACCGGCAGCACCACGAACAGTGGCACCGCCATGAGGAGCCGCCGAATTGGCCGGATCGGCCCAACACCATCAGGAACCCATTTCACAGCGGCCATTGAGCACCGCCGAAGGCCGCCCTGACAACCCTGCACGCGTCATCGCTGCTGGCAGCGGGGGCATTGATAGGTGGAACGCCCCGACTGCACGAAGCGGTGGATGGGGCTCCCGCAACGCCGGCAGGGCAATCCCTCACGGTCATAGACCCAAAGCCCTCCTTCGGCCGGAGAATCCGGCAGCCCATCCTGTTGGTAGAGCATGGGCCGATGGGCATGGAGGGCCCTGAGATTGCGTTCCACCGCCGCACTCAGGATCGCTTGAAGGGCCCCATGCAACCGGGCCACCGCCACCGGTTCCAGTCGATCGGCCGGTGTGGTCGGATCGATACCGGCCAGGAACAACGCCTCGCTGGCGTACAAGTTTCCCACTCCGGCCAAACGCGAGGGATCCATCAGGGCGACCTTCACGGGCCGGTGACACTCGGCCAAGACCCGCCCCAGCCGCTCTGGGGTGAACGCCTCGTCCAGAGGTTCGGGCCCCAGCACCGGCACCGCAGCGGCGCCCAGACGGAGATGGCCGAATTGACGGGGATCGTCGAGCACCACGCGGAGATCGCCCACCGCGAACACCACGGCCGCATGTCGCGGTAGGGGGTCCTCCCGCGACAACACCTGCCACGACCCGGTCATTCCGAGATGGGAGACCAGCAGGGACTTGTCACCCCCGGGAGACATCAGATCCCAGAGCAGACTCTTGCCCCGACGTTGGATCCCCCGGATCCGAGAGCCCTCCAAGGCTCGGGAGAATTCGCTGGCCGAACAGGGGCGCACCAACCGGGGTTTGAGCACCGTGACGGTCTCCAGACGCCGCCCCCGGATCTGGGGCAACAACCAGCGACCAAAAGCCTCCACCTCGGGCAGTTCCGGCATGGACCGAACCTAACCCCACTCCAAGAGCGGCACCACTCGTGAAACCCGAACTCGTGAAACCCGAACCCAAGGAGTCGGTCAACGGGGGTTCGAAAGTCGGTTCAAATCCGGCTTCAAACACGACTGGTTCCCCACCCGGACACCCCTTACGCTCGGGCCGTGGTTCCGCAGATTGTCATCGTCGTCCCCGTCTTCAACGAGGTCGACAATATCGTTCCGTTGGTCACCGAGATCGCCCAGGTCTTCCGCGCCGAAACCCGGCCGTGGCAACTGGTGCTCGTCGATGACGCCTCCACCGACGGCACCTGGGAGGCCATCCGCACCCAACAGGCCCGTGATCCGCGGGTCACCGGGCTGCGCCACCGGAAGAATGCCGGCCAAAGCGCGGCCATCTGGACCGGCATCTCCCGGACCGACGCCCCGTACCTGTGCACCCTCGATGGCGACCTGCAGAACGACCCCTCTGAACTCCCCCGGATGCTTCAGATGCTGGACCGGGCCGATTTCGTGTGCGGCCATCGCGTCGCCCGTCAGGACTCCTTCGTTCGCAAGGTGTCCTCCAGAGTGGCCCGGAGCGTGCGGTCCTGGAGCCTGGGGTGGGACTTCGCCGACACCGGGTGCGCCCTGAGGGCCTTCAAGCGGACGAGCTTGGCCGGAGTCTTCCCCTTCAACGGCCTGCATCGATTCCTCCCCATCCTCGTGGCCGGCAACGGAAGCACGGTGCTGGAGGTGCCCGTGAAGCACCGGCCACGCACGGCGGGCGTGTCCAAGTACGGCGTCTGGAACCGGCTGGGCCGAGGCCTCTTCGACCTGGTGGGCATGGCCTGGTACCAACGCCGTCGGCTGCCGCTCATCGACACCGAAACCACGCGGGTGGCCTGACCGACCGGCCATTGACCGCCGACTTCGGACACCGGCTGACGGCTAACGCCCCGCCACCGACAGTTCGAGGATCCGGCCCGAGGGCCCATACGAGTCGCTGCTGTTGGTGGCCCGGGAGTACTCGGCGATGTAGAGCTTGCCGGGAGCCCCCTGGTGGATGTCGATCGGGCGTCCCAGACCGGACAGCACGGTGTGGAAATGCCCCTCGTAGCGTCCTTCGGCATTGCGGCGCAGGGTCGCCCGGAGCACATCGAATCCGGCGTTGTCCTTGGGGGAGCGGATGAAATTCCCGAAGCGGGTCAGCAGGAAGGTGCCCTTGTAGCCCTCCGGAAAGTCCTTCCCGAGAAACACGATGCCCCCGGGCCCGGAATGCGGATCGAAGGTGAACATCGGCGTGCCCGCGAATCCCCCATCGGGCCCCAGATTGGCCACCGGCAATGTGAAAACCGTGCCCGGCGGGGCTTCCGGCGAGGTCGGATAGGCCTTCTTCGTCCAGTCGGCGAAGCGATACGGGAAGCCATAATGGCGACCCTCCTCGATGTGGTTGAGTTCTTCCGGAGCGTCGGCGTCGGGACCGTTCTCCGTGGCGAACATCTCCCCGGCGTCATTCCAGCAGAACCCGTAGGCGTTGCGGATTCCGCGGGCGTACACCTCCAACACCGGCGGCTGCGAGTCGGACTTGATCCGCCACAGACAACCCGTGATCGGGGTTTCGCCACCGCCATACCACTCCGAATCGGGGCCGGTCAGTCCTCCGTCGGTGCGACCGCCATTGCCGGCATACAAATGCCCGTCGGGCCCGAAGGCGATGTGCTCGACCGCATGGATGTAGGCCGGACTCCCCGGGTAGTTGGTCTGGAACCAGGGCTTGAGCTCCGCCGGATCGCCCGCGCTGACCGCGGTGCTGCGATAGATGGTGACGATGTTCTGATACGGGCGCGTCGCCTTGTTCTGCTGATTGGAGGCGATGTAGAGGCGCTTCTGGCGATCGAGGGTCATGCCCAGGACGAACAGGGGCCCGCCGATGTCATCCGGACGTTTTTCGAGATAGCGGCTGGCGGGCAGGATCTGCTTCAAGGCCGCGGTGGCGGGATCCAAACGCCAGACATCGCCCTGCTCGGTCAGCACATACAGACCGTGGCCACGACCGTCGCTGGTCAGGCGCACCGGGCGGAACGGCAACCGGGCCACCTCGCGCAACCGGAACCCCTCCGGAGCCTTGGGCAACGGCGGATAGCGATTGGCCTGTCTGAGGGCCTCCACCGTGGGGTAGGCCGTCGTGGCCCGCACCTTCTTGACCTGCTCCGCGCTCACCTCGGGTCCGGCATTGCCCCAACTGCGAAGCACGTGATTCAAGACCGCAGCCGTTTCGTCGTCGTCCAAGACCGCGGGCGGCATGACTCCGGCATACCGCCGGCCATTGACGGTGATCTCTCCGTTCAACCCCTCGCAGACGATCCGGATGGCCCGGTCGATGTCGGCCAGGAGGTAGTCGGATCCGGCCAAGGGCGGAAACACGCCGGGAATCCCCTGCCCTCGCATCTGATGGCAGGCGAAGCAGTTCTTCAGATAGAGCTCGCGCCCCCGGGTTCCGGTCGCCTCGGCCCCGACCGGAGCCGATGGTCCCTCAGCCCGAAGCGACGTCCCCATCGAGACCATCATCGACAGCAGCAGCCCCAGCCATCGCCAGCCCCCGACCCGATTCACTCTCCTGTTCATCATCGCGTCCTTCATTCGATCACCCACCAGTTCATGCCCTGAGCCGGCACGCTCACCTTCAATTCGATCCGATCATCCCGTCCCACGGTCAGGCGCCGGGCCGCCCCCCCGCGCTCCCGCACCCGTGCCGTCCGGGTCAACCCGGTGTAGTGCAGGTCGGGCTTCAGGATCCTCTGCACGGGTTCATCCAACGGATTGAACACCACCAGCAACCCCTTTTCCTTCAGCGAGGGGTTCACGTGAAGCATCCAGTCCAGGTCCCGGGCGTCGGCCCGACGCCCATGGATGACATCGCTTTCCAGGATGTCCCGGTGCGCTTTGAACCAGTCGACCTGCGCCTTGACCATGGCCCGGGTGGTTTCGCTGTCAAAGAGGCGCGGTCCGCGATAGCAGGCCTGCACACCCAGGGCGAGATTGCTCTCGAGCATGCGGCGGTAGTGGTCGAGGTGCTCCGACAACGGCTCGATCGTTGCCGCGGCTCCCCCGCCCTGATACTCGGTCAGGGGCACGAACATCCACCCCATGCTGGGGGTCTTCTCCCAGGTGCCGTCGTAGATGTTCTGGCGGGTGTGGATGACCTGCTGCTCGCGCGGCAACGACCAGTTGACCTCGCGGTAGCCCATGCCGGTCTTGGTGGAACCGGCCATGAAATAGTGGTCGGGCACGTTCAGGTAGAACCCCTGACCGCGGCACCAGCGGTAGAAATCGCGGATCTCCACCCATTGGTTCCAGCGGGAGTCCGCCCATCCACGGTGCCCCGGGTGATCGGTGGCCGCGCAGGGATCACCGGGGTACGAGCCGTCATGCTCCAGCAGGGTGAATCCGCTCTGCCGGTGGAAGTCGTACAAGCGTCGGAAGTAGTTCGTGCCCCAGCGGCTCTGGAGACAGGGCGAGTTTCCGAACACCGGTTTGAGCCCCGGCGGCATCACCACGTCGTGACCCCCACCGACGCTGCGCGAAGCCAGCAGCGAATAGCTGCCGATCTCGATGCCCCGGCTCCGGGCGTAGGCGGCGAAGGCCTGGGCTTTCTGCAGGGTCTCGGGGCGCTCATTCTCCATGTCGAAGCCGCTGCCGAAGCTCAGGATGATCATCTCGAAACCGGTCGCCGCGCACTGATCGATGGCGTTGGTGACCGTCGGCCCGTGGGACGACACCACATGCATCATCAAGGGGTTCTCGGTCACCCACGGAGCCACCGTGCGCATCATGCGCCGCACCGCCAGACCGCACCGTTCGCGGTCGGTGCTGTCCTGCGGCAGGATCCAGGCCCGGCTGGTCTCGAAGGTCGCTCCGGGTGGCACCGACTGGTCGGGCCCCAGATCCGGACCCACCTCGAGGAGACACGGTGTCTTCTTCTCGTAGTTGACCTGCGACTGGAACTCGGGATCGGGCAGCCACCGGTACGAACGTCGATTGGCTCCGGCCGCCGTCATGCCGCCAAAGGCCATGTCGGTCTCGACATGGAAGTTGGGCGGGGTGAGTCCGACGGTGAGCTCGTCGACCTCGGAGACCCGCTCGACCGCCGCGAGGATCTCGCTGGAGAACCGGTTGAGCGTCACCGCCGAAGCCGTCCCGTTGCTGAGGGTCAGCCATTTGGAGTAGCAGGGCAGTCCGTCGTACCACTCGTAGTGCACCGCGATGCGGAGCCCGCGCAGAGAAGGCTCGAGATCCGAGGCCTTCGGCGCCTCGAAATCCAGCCTCAAGGTCACCCCACGCGGCGGCCACTGCACTCCGGGCGCATGGTGCCGGACCCGCTTCCACGCCATCCGTTCCTGCGGGACTCCGATCTGATGCCCCACGTAGCGGAACGCGGCCGGCCGCGCCTTGAGCCGTCCCTCCCATTCAGGCCGCAGGAAGGCGTAATTGGGCTGACCCTCGAGGCCACCGACCTCGAAGCGCTTTCCGTTCAACTCCACCACCGCTTCGGGTTTCACCCCGCGGATCAAAGACTCACCGCTGATCTGATTCTCGAGGGAGACCGTGGCCGCGTTGGGTTCGATGCGGATGACACGACGCAGCAGGCCGTTCTCGAGCACCACCTCCGGTCGGTCCGGGCGCACGTGGACGCGGGCCCGATAAGGTGACGGGTCGACCAACCAGTCGGAACCGGCGGCACCGGCCATGGCCGCGATGGGAAGCAGCAATCCGAGGATCGCCCCGAGAGAGGAATTCAAGCGCATGGGAAAAGGAGGTGGACCGCCCTGGATCGGCGGACATTCATGGTTTTGAAGGGACCGCGACCGGGGCCGGCGCCTGGTCCACGAACTCCAGCAGGTCGGCCACCGCCTGGGGAGGCAAACCCGAAAGCAGCCCTTCGGGCATGAGCGATTGCCCCGAACTGCGCATGGACCGCACCGCGCGTCGCTCCAAGTTCAGTTCCCGCCCCCCGCCGAGACGCAACGTCACCTGCGTGGGAGTCTCCCGGGCGATCAACGCCGAGTAGGTCTCGCCATCCACCGTCTCCACGGTGAAGGCGATGTACTGCGGCGCCACCTCGGCATGGGGTTGCACCAGGCTGGTGAGCAGCTTGGCCTTGCCGCTGGTGCGCACGGTCACCAGATCGGGCCCCACCGCATGCCCGTCGGAACCGGCCCGATGACACGAGACGCAGCGTTCCAGGAAGATCCCGCTCCCTCGGGCGGCCGAACCCGGCAATGCGAGAGCCGGCTGCAAAGCCGCCACCTGATCGGCACTGGACGGCTCCTTGGGGAGCCATCGCAACGCCGCCTCGGCCACGGCGGCACTGGCGTGTCCCTGAAGGGCCCGGGCCGTGGCCGCCGGAATCTCCGAAGGAGCGACGTCGCCCCGTTCCACGGCGGCCATCAGTGTCCGGGCCCATTCGGCGCGTTGAGTCAGCAATGCCAGGACGGCCACCCGATCGTCGGCCGGGTAGCTCTTCCACGGCTTGAGGAGTCTCTGGGCCACACCGGGATCGTGGAATCGCCCCAAGGACTGGATCGCCGCGGCCCGCACCCGGGGAGCCGCCTTGGCTTCCAACCGTCGGCTCAAGGGCTCGACCACCTCGGCATAGCGCCCCACCGCGAGCAATTCCACCGCACGAACCCGCTGCGTTTCTGGAACCGCTTCATCCTCGGCCCGGACGAGAGCCGCCCGGAACACCCGTTGCAGACGCTCGTCCGAGGCCCAGGTCCCGCTCGGGTCGCCCGAGCGGACCGAGGCCTCCAGAAAGGCACGGACCATCCGCGGGGCCTGCTCGGACCATTCGGTCCGGGCCATCTGATCCAGGAAGAGTTCACCCTCGGCTCGAATCCCCTGGGAACCCATCAGCCTCGCCAACGATTCCAGGAACTCACCGCTCCGAGGCCTCTGGGCGAACCCCGGAATCCGGGTCAGCGCTTGGAACACGTCTCCCGCCCCGCTGTTCAGACCACTCAAGACGGCCGCTTGGACGAGCGATTCTTCGCCGTCGCGCACCAGCATGCGGACCAGGGCCTGGTTCCGCTCCGGGCCCGACCCGGCTCCCAAGGCGAAGATCCCCTGCAATCGGACCCGCGGTGAGGGATCCTCATCCAAGGCCAGAAGGAGTTTCTGAAGGCCCCGGATCGCCGGATCCGAACCACTCCAGCGCGGTTCCGCCAACCTCACGGCATGCAGCCGCACCCGTTCGTCCGGATCGATCAACGCGGGTTGCAAGTGACGCACGGCATCCAAGGCCTTCAACCCCTCCAGCGAATACAAGGCATGCATTCGGGCCAACGGCACCGTGGATTGCCGGAGCAACCGCTCCAAGTCCGGCACGGCGGAGGGATCCTGACGCTCATGGAGGAGCCGGGAAACCGTCTCGCGCACCCATCCATTCGGGCTCTCGAGCGCAGCCACACACTCGCGGATCGACGCCCGACTCCAACGTCGCTGCGGGGGGCGGCGGAATCCCTCGGGCACCACACGCCAGATGCGGCCGCGATCATGGCCGCTGTTCAGATCCAAGTGGGCCTTGATGGCCTCCGGGATGGACCACGGGTGTTCGATGACCTCGCGGTACATGTCCACGATGTAAAGGCATCCATCGGGGCCGTTCTGGAAGTGCACCGGGCGGAACCAGGTGTCGCGCGAGGCCAGGAACTCCACGCCCTGCTCATCGGCGGCCCGCCGGGCCACCCAACCCGCCCCCTCGGGATGGAGCACCTTGCGATGGACCAGATTGCCGCCGGCATCCCCGATGAACACGTTGTCGGCGAAGTCCGGACCGTAGGCGTCGCCCCGGTACACCGTCGCCCCGGTCGCTCCGGTGAAATAGCCCGAAACCCGCCCACCGCCCTCCACCATTCCCGGCACCACACCGCTGATGCGCCACCGGGTCCGGACGATCCGCCACGGCTCGTCGGGACTGATCCGGAAGACCTCGGCCGCGGGTCCGTCGGCAGCGATGCTCACCCGGGCCGACGGCAGGGCGATCCGGGGATTGCGCGTGGCGTGCACCCGGTCGAAGGCCATCCATTGGAGATGATCGCTGTTGCTGCACACGAACCGGCTCCCCACCGAGTCGAAGGAGAGCCCATACTGACCGCCCCCGGTCTCCGGCCGCAGGGTCCCGGTCAGAGGGTCGAGGCTGAAATCCAGCCCCCGCAAATCCAACCCCGGACCGCCCAACCCCGGACCCTCCGAACCCGCCTCGACCACACGCTGCCCGCCATTCGGACCGGTCGCACCGTAAAGACGGTGATCCAACCCCCAGTTGAAGGAATTCAACAGGGCCTGAACGTTGAGCCGGGCGACCCCGCTACCGAAGCCGCTCACCACCACCCGCCGCTCATCGGCCAGGCCATCCCCGTTGGTGTCCTTCAGCCAAAGGAGGTCCGGCGAGGCACCGACGTACACCCCACCCCTCGAACAGATCAACGCCGTGGGCCACGGCAAATTGTCGGCGAACACCGTCGAGCGGTCGAAGCGGCCGTCGCCATCGAGATCCTCTAGCATCCGAATCCGTCCGGCATGCGGCGTTTCGTCCCGCCGCTCGGAGTAGTCGATCATCTCGGCGACGAACGCGCGGCCGTCTTCATCGAAGGCCATCGTGACCGGGCTGACCACCTGTGGTTCGCTGGCCGCCAGTTCGATCCGGAAACCCTTGCGGATCTGAAACGTCTGCGCCGCGCGGTCCGGAGGAACCGGAGCAACGCGCACCAGTTCACCGGCCGCCACCGCCGTGGCCTTGTCGGCCTTCCCATAGGCCTCCGAGTAGGTCACCCGGGTCCGGGGCGGAGCCGAGGGCTCGGCCGCAGTGCAACCCCACACGGTCACCAGAGCGATCGACGCCCAGCGCATGGAATCCCGTCCCGGAGTGTTCACGCGCCCGAGGATGACCGTGCGGCGACCACAAACCCAGTCCGCAATTCGGCACCTCAGCGCCGGGCCGCCCGCTGCAACGCCTCATCGACGAGGCGGGGCGTGAGAACCACCGGCAGGACCTCGGGAGCCTTGGCCGGATCGGGCGCATACACCAACACCAACGGCACCCCGCGTCGGCCATGCTTCTTGAGTTCGTCGGCGATCAGCGGATCGCCATCGGTGAAATCACCCTCGAAGACCCGAACTCCCAACTCCTTGAGGCGCGCCCGCGTGGCGTCGATCTCGATCGCCGTGGCCTTGTTCCACTTGCAGTTCAGACAACTGTCGGCGGTGAAATCCACCAGCACCGGGTGTCCCTCACGACGCGCCTGCTCCACGGCGGCCGGGCTCCATTTCTGCCAATCCAACCCCTTGGCGCGGCGCCCCGCCGGCGTTCGCCAATCGAGTTGCCGCTCCAAGAATCCGGCGTATCCGGCCACCACCAGCAGGAGCGCGACGGCCATGGCCCAGCCCCGTCCACGGGTCGATCGCTGCACGAACTCGCCCCAGACCCAGGCCGCGGTGGCCAGCACCACCAGGAACAACCCGAACCACAGCACTCCGCTGCCCGCCTCTCCCAGGCGGCTTGCGGTGAACCAGAACAACCACATGGCCGTGGCCAGCATGGGGAAGCCCATGGCCACCTTGAAGCGCACCATCCAGACACCGGGCCTCGGCAGGAACCTCAGCCAGGCCGGCTCCCAGCACAGCAGCACGAATGGCATCGCCAGACCCGCTCCGATGGCGACGAAGAACAACAGGATCACCAGGGGCGGTTGAAGGAAGGCGAACGCCAGCGCCGAGGCCAGGAACGGGGCCGTGCACGGCGTCGCCAGAACGGCCGCCAGCACCCCATTGAAAAAGGCCCCGCTCCACCCGTCTTTCGACGACAGGTCCGAGGCCTTCTGCATGGCCGAACCGCCCAACGTCAGCTCGAACACGCCGAAGAGGTTCAGCGCCACCAGGGTGATCAGCACGGTGATCAGCACCCGGAACACCGGGTTCTGGAACGGCGCGCTCCAACTGGCGGTGCCGCCGGCGGCCTGCACGGCCAAGGCCACCCCGGCCAAGACCAGGAACGACGCCAGCACCCCGGCTCCATAAACCAGGCCCAAGGTGCGGACCCGCCGGGGCTCCTCCTTGGCCTGCTGGACAAACCCCAACACCTTGAGCGCCAAGACCGGCAGCACACAGGGCATCACGTTGAGGATGAGCCCCCCCACGAACGCCGACAGCAGCTTGAGGAGCAATTCGGCCAGAGAAACCGGCTCGGAGGCCACCGCTGCGGGCGCGGCCACCGCAGACCCGATGGGCACGCTGAATTCCACCGGCTTGGCCGCCGGGGTGGCTCCCTTGGGAACCCAAAGTCCTTCCAGTCGGTCGGGCCATCCCGACTCTCCGGCGACCACCGTCTTGCGGAGGCGCAGCAGACCCTGCTGCGGCTCCAATGCTTCGGTCTTGATGGACACCGGCGCCACTCCGCCCACCGCCTCGAACGGATACACATCGAACCCCGACACCCCGGGCACGGGCTTCCAGGAGACCACCAACTTCCGAGGCGCAGTCCCCTCGGGGCTCTCCCAGACCGCCGTCAGCGCCAGATCCTGCACCCGGGGTGGCACCCGCTGAAGCGCCTCCTGGATGGCGGCGGCTTGGGGGGAAGTCTGGGTCGCATCTCCGACCGTCACGGAGGTTTCGACCGTGGCGGATCCGGGAACACATTCCTCATGGCATTCCAGCCAACGCACCTTGGCCTTGAGCGCGAGCGGCCCCGGGGGATGGCTGGCGGGAATCGCGATCGGCACCAACAGCACCACCGTGCCGGAGTAGGTCAGGGTATCGAATTCCTTTTCGGTGGTCTTCTCGGGGGCCGGCCATTGGATCGCCCCCGCGGTGACGCCCGAAGGCAGCGTCCAGTCGACTCGCGTTTTGAGCCCGACCTCGTCTCCGGGGTGACGCCAATAAATGTGCCACCCCTCCGCCATCCGAAGGCGAACGGCGGCCGTCACCGTGGAGCCCGGACGGACCGTTGATAGATCGGTCCACAACTCGACCTGCGTGGCGGATTCGGCCCGCAACTCCGCCAGCCCGGCCATCCAGCACAACGACAACACCCACCAGATCCAGCGCATCCCCAGATCAAAGTCCACAGCAAGCCCCCTGTCCAATCCTTCTGGCACAGCTCACCGAGCCCTCGGCCACTCGTGCCGCCACGGTTTCCGGGGCTGCATCCGCGGTACGACGAGGCCCGTAAAATACGAAAAAGGCGCGATGGAAACCATCGCGCCTTGAAAAGAGTGACTGGAAACAACCGCTTAGCGGCGGTTACGGCGGAGGGCGGCAGCGCCCACGAACGCCGCACCGACCACACCCAGAGCCACCGTGGTGGGCTCAGGAACGTTGGCGGTCACGGTCAGCTTGAAATTGTCAGCCTGAGCATTGTCGAGCTTGCGGAGAGCCCAGTCGCTGCCGCCAGGACCGGTCTTCTGCCAGAAGTCGTCGCTGGAAGTACCCACATTGAGGTGGGGCTGGCCCGAGGTCGAAGCAGCTCCACCGATGAGCAACCCCTTGTCGGCGGCCGAGGTGGCGCCCGAGAAGCTCACGGTGACCGTGAAGTTCTTCGGCAGCTTGAGCTCGCCGTACTGGGCGACGTACTGGCTGTAGTCGAAAGTGGCGGTGTTGACGCCCGAGGAGATGCCGATGTTCGGGATCGACAGGAGCTTGGTGCCCGGGGAGGCCGCGCCACTGATCACCGCGCCGTCGTTGGCGTAGATGTTCAGGTTCATGGAACCACCCAGCGAGGCGGAGTAGTAGTCGAAGGTCAACCCGGTGAAGGAGTAGCCTTCGGACGGCAGGGTGATCTGATCACCGTACTCGTAGCCGCGGTGGCCATTGGAGATGCTGGTGCCGACGCCGTAGAACTCGGTACCGGTTCCCGTGGTGGAGAAGATGGTTCCGGCGAACGCCGACGACGTTGCGAGGGCGAGAGCTGCAGCAGCAGCAAGAATCGAACGCTGAATCATGGTCAAATAATGGTTGATGTTATGACGGAGGAGAGCCCTCTTTGTGACCCGTCCTTTTGAAAGTGTTATGCTCAAAGTCTCGAATCGGGTCAAGCAGGGTCTTGAACTTTTTTGAACGGGTCCCGCAGAAGCGTTTTCCAAGCCTCATCGATCCAGCGGTTGCGCGAGAATGCGGGCCTCGGATTCGGCCTGTTCCCACGGCTTGCCCGCGGCCATCCCCGGCCTTCGGTGGCCGGTGTGGCTCAAGGCGGCATCCCTGAGCAACCGCTGGCGTCGCTGGATCGAAGCCCACCGATCCCCGGTCAATCCCGCACTTCGCAGCAGTTCCTCCGGCGAAGTCGATGCGATCCACGACTCCGACGCGCCCAGCAGACGCAAAGCCTCGCGGGCCATCAGCCAATGCCCTTGGGGGTTGGCATGGACTCCGTCGCCCGAAAGGGTGAATGCGGGATCCCGGCGGCGCTCCTGATCCAGGAATCGGCGCATGGGGCCGTGCACATCTCCCACCAGCCAACCTTGGGCGCGCTGTTCGACCAACCACTGGGAATAGGCATCCAACACCGAGTCGTAGCCTTCGAACGGTTGGGGATAGGCTTTCAGGCCCGCCGGAAGGGTGCGCCCCTGCAGCGGTTGCGGGTCGAACACGGGCGGCGTGAGGTGGATCACCCGGATGCCTTCGTGGGCGGCGGTTTCGTGCAGGCGGCGGATGCCGTCGCGGAACTTCGAAAAGCGCGACTCCTCCAGCGGGAAGTAGATCCCGTCGTTCATTCCGTAGCAGGCGAAGATGAGATCGGGCTTCAAGCGCTCCAGCACCCGCCCCAGGCGCTCCTGCACCTCCGGGCGCGGGAAGGTGCCACCGGCATGCCCTTCCTCGGACAACCCGGAGGCCGTCTCGCTCGGAAGACCCAGGTTCAAAATCTGCGGCCGGTGGTCGGGCTGCAGTCGCCGGATCCCCGCCTCCAGGAATTCGACCCACTCACCGGCGTAGGTGATGCTGTCTCCCAGCACCACGATCCGTGATGCGGCGCGAACCAGGCGGGCCGCCTCGGTGGGCAGGGCTTCACCCCGGGCGGGCACCAGTCGGATCTGCCGCAGATCCATCACAGCACCCCCGATCTTGCGGACGGGCCGGATCGCCAGCGTGTGCCGACCCGCTTTCAACGAGACGCGCCCCAGATGCCGGACCACGAAATTCTGGAAATGGCCCGTCTCCTCGACCGTCCACGGAATGACCTGATCGGCGACCTGCAACTCGATCTGGTTGCCTGCGGAGCCCCGGCCACACCCTTGCATGAGCTCCACCTCGAACGATCCCGCCTGGGAGATCTCGAAGGTCCAGTCGACCCAATCCTCCGCGCGCGCCCACCAGCCCAGGGTGTCCTTGAACGGCATCGGTTCATACCGCAGCACCGTGCCGTGCACGGACGCGGAGTGCGAATGCAGCAGTACGACCCCGTTGGTGGAAGCCGACAACGGACGAGGCCGATGATCCGGGTTGGCCATGGGCCATTGAGCCCCCACCCGGCCCTGCCAGTCGGCCAGACGCCGGGCCAGCGCCATCACCTGCTGCGGTTGTTCCGAGGCCAGATTGCGGGACTCCCCGGGATCCTGCGCCAGGTCGAACAATTCGTGCCGACCGTCCTCGTAATACTGGATGAGCTTCCAGTCGCCGGCACGGATGGCCGAATAGGGCGTGGCTCCCCCCGGGTGGTAATGCGGATAATGCCAACCGATCACCTCGCGGCTCAATCGGGCGGAGGGAGTCTTCAGGAGGGGCACCAGATTGAACCCGTCCTCCAACGTCTCGGCGGCCGTTCCCGACAACGCGGCCGCGACCGTGGCGGCGACATCCATGGAGATCACCGGGTGCGCGACAAGACCCTGGGGCACGGCGACTCCGGGCCACCGGACCAGCAACGGAACGCGGATCCCGCCCTCGTAGGGGGATCCCTTGCCAGAGCGCAGCGGCGCGTTCGAGGTCGGAGGGGTCTTGCCCATCACCAGTCCGCCATTGTCGGAGGTGAAGACCACCACGGTGCGATCGGCGAGGCCGGCATCATCGAGAGCCCGGAGCACCTGGCCCACGGCCGCATCGAGGCTCTCCAGCATCGCGGCATAGACGGCGTTGGTCTGGGCCCCGCCGACGGTCGCGGCCTTGCGGCGGTATTTGTCCACCAGCTCGGCCTGGGCCTGCAGGGGCGTGTGCACCGCATGGAAAGCCACCTGCAGGAAGAAGGGGCGATCGCGATGCCCCCGGATGAACGCGGCCGCCTCGGCCCCCTCCCGGTCGGTGAGGTATTCACCCCGGGGACCGTCGGGCAACTGCGGCAACCCATAGGGGGCGAAATAGGAGGGCGGCTGGCCACGGTGATCACCGCCGAGATTCAGATCGAACCCCTGCTGGAGCGGCCCGAACCCCTCACCCCCCAGGTGCCATTTGCCGATGTGGGCGGTGATCCGCCCCGACGATTTGGCCCGTTCGGCCAGGGTCTGCTCCGACAGAGGCAGCGCTTTCACCCAGTCGGCCGGGGGGCGCAACTTCGCCTCGGGAGCGTCGTGACCGGCGATCCAATCGGTGATCTTGAGTCGGGCAGGATACTTGGCGGTCATCAAGGCGGCCCGGGTCGGAGAACAGACCGTGCAGGCCGAATACGCTTGGGAGAAGCGCACTCCCTCGCGGGCCAAGCGATCGAGATTCGGGGTCTCGTGGAACCGGCTGCTACTCGACGCCAGATCGTGTGCCCCGAGATCGTCGGCCACCATCAACACCACATTCAGGGGAGGCGCCTCGGCAGCGCGAAGCCCATTCAAGGCCAGCAAGAGGCCCAGCATCCAACCCAATCGAGGAATCATGCCGGCAATCCTGCCCCGATCGGATCCACGGGGAAAGCGTGGAGAGGGATAGCCCACCCGCTCCACGGAATCCGTGTCAGGGAATCCGTTCGGGGGAATGGCCCTCAGAAAATCCGAGCCCCACCTCTCGGGAGCCCTGAAACAACGGGCGATACGATCGGTCGACTCGATCGGCCGAGGAATGACTGAAGCTCAGCCCACGAACCGCTTGCCGATGACGATCGCGTTGTGCCCACCGAATCCGAACGAGTTGTTCAGGAACGCGTCGATCCTCATCGGACGCGGGGTGTGCGGCACGTAGTCCAGGTCGCAGGCCGGATCCGGGTTTTCCAAATTGATGGTCGGCGGAGCGATCTGGGCCTCGAGCGCCTTGCAGCACAAGAGCGATTCGATACCGCCGGCCGCACCCAGCATGTGACCGGTCGCACCCTTGGTGGAACTGATCGCCAACTTCCGGGCATGATCGCCGAAGACACGCTTGATGGCCTGGGTCTCGCAGACATCGCCCACCGGCGTGCTCGTGGCGTGGGCGTTGACGTAGTCGATCTCTTCGGGACGCATGCCGGCATGCTTGAGGCCCATCTGGATGGCCCGCGCCGCACCCGCGCCCTCGGGGTCCGGAGACGTCATGTGGTTGGCGTCGCAGGTGTTGCCGTAACCCATGATCTCGCAGTAGATGCGCGCGCCCCGCTTCTTGGCATGCTCCAGCTCCTCGAGCACCAGCACCGCCGCGCCTTCGCCCATCACGAACCCGTCGCGATCGCGGTCGAAGGGCCGACTGGCGTGCTGAGGGTCGTCGTTGCGCGTGGACATCGCCTTCATGGCCGCGAAGCCGCTCATGCCCAGCGGCACGATGGTGGCTTCGGTGCCGCCGGCGAACATCACCGAGGCGTCGCCGCGCTTGATGGCCCACCAGGCTTCGCCGATGGCGTGATTGCTGGTCGCGCAGGCCGAACAGGTGGCGAAATTGGGACCGCGGAGGTTGTTGTAGAGGGCGAACAGTCCCGACGACATGTTCAGGATCAGCATCGGGATCATGAACGGGCTCACCCGCCCCGGCCCCTTGGCCAGGAGGATCTTGTGTTGTTCCTCGGTGGTGTGCAGTCCGCCGATGCCCGACCCGATGTACACGCCGATGTCGTCGCGGTTCTCGGCCTCCAGATTCAGGCCCGAATCCTTCAAGGCGCCCCAGCCGGCATACACGCCGAAGTGGGTGAACCGGTCGGTGCGACGCACTTCTTTGGGACTGGGAAACGCCGGCACCGGATCGAAGCCGCGGACCTCGGCCGCGATCTGACAGTCGTAGGCCGAGATGTCGAAGGCGCCCACCCGACCCACACCGCAGTGTCCGGCGAGGATGTTCTTCCAGACAGTATCGGCATCCAGGCCGAGCGGGGACGCGCAACCCAGACCGGTCACGACCACGCGGCGTTCAGACCAAGCATTCGACATAATTCGGGGTCAGGTTACCCGCCCGCCACGCACAGACAAGCGCGCGTCAACCTGAAGGTGGGATCCTGTTTACGGAAGGTTCGGAACGAAAAAGGGCAGCTCCGGAGGCCGGGCTGCCCTGATTGAAAGGGTTGCAGGGTTACTTGGCCTGGGAATCTTCGACGTGCTTGATGACGTCGCCCACGCTCTGGAGCTTCTCAGCCTCGTCGTCGGGGATTTCCAGTCCGAATTCCTCCTCGAGGGCCATCACCAACTCGACGGTGTCGAGGGAGTCAGCGCCCAAGTCCTCGATGAACTTGGCTTCGGGAGTCACCTGGTCGGCGGTCACGCCCAGTTGCTCGATGATGATGTCCTTGATCCGCTGCTCGATGGTTTTGTCAGCCATGGTAAATGTCTCGTTCGGGCGCCTGTCTAGGCCTGTGACAACCGACCGTCAAGCGCCCGTTCAGGAATTTTTCTGCACCGACGCCACTTCCGGATGGACTCCGGCACCGGCAAGGTCCTCGCAGCGGGCCAGTGCGGCCAACTCGCGCCCGGTCCAGGCGATCCGCTCGCAGGCCGCGGCCCGGGGAGGCCGGGTCTCGCGCAGGCACCGCAACAGGTGCTGCAACTCCCGGGCCGAGGTGTCCGACGGGGCCAGGATCTGATAATCCCCGTCGGGCTGATCCCGGAAATCCACCGCGTCGAAGCCGGCCAGCGGGAGACGCGGACGGACCAGGGTCCATCGGGCCTTGGCATCCACCAGAAACACCAGTGGCCGCCGTTCCCAGGCGAGACTGGCGACCCGCCGCCGGTCATCGGGGTGCAACCGTAGCAGCCATTCCGGGCGAGGCGGGCCGCCGGCCGCCCGGGCCGAGGGTTGCGGCTCCGGTTCCGCGGGGTGGGCGGCACCCCACTGGAGCGTCAATTCGCCCTGCCCGGGCGCTGGCACAGGCGCCCTCACATCACCATACCGCCATCGACGGTCAGCACCTGGCCGGTGATGTAGCGCCCCCCGGGACCGGCGAGGTACAAGGCCGCCTCGGCGATGTCGGAGGCCTGGCCGAGCGATCCGAGCGGGATCTGCTTGAGGATCGCCTCCTTCTGGGCCTCGTTCAGGGCGGCCGTCATGTCGGTCTCGATGAATCCGGGAGCGATGGCATTGCAGGTGACCCCGCGGGAACCGAACTCCTTGGCCACCGACTTGGTGAATCCGATCAGCCCCGCCTTGCTGGCGGCATAGTTGGCCTGACCGGCATTGCCGATGAGTCCGATCACGCTGGCCAGGTTGATGATGCGGCCCGAGCGCTGCTTGAGGAAGGTGCGGGTCAGGGCCTTGGTGAAGAGGAAGGCTCCGCGGAGATTGGTGTTGAGCACCGTGTCCCAGTCCGACTCGCTCATGCGCATCAACAGGCCATCCTTGGTGACCCCGGCGTTGTTCACCAGGATGTCCACCCGACCGGCCTGTTCGAGCACCGTTTCGGCCGCGGCGGCGATGGCCGCCGGATCCGAGACATCCACCGCCAGCGCCCAGGCCTTCCGCCCGAGGGCCCGGATCTCGGCCGCGGTCTTCTCGGAGTTTTCGACCGTGCGCGAGACGACCACCACATCGGCTCCGGCTTGGGCGAAGCGGAGGGCGATGGCCCGACCGATCCCGCGCCCTGCTCCGGTCACCACCGCCACTTGAGTTTCCAATTGAGACATGGGTGGAAGAAAAACCCGTGACCCCGGCCCGGGGCAAGGAGCTTCGGCATTCAACCCCGCGGACACACCCGAACCCCGATCGGATCCGGCCTCCCTCATCGAGCAGGTGACAGGCGTTGACGGACGGGAAACCCTCGATTCCGTGATCGACGCCCCAGCCCCTCCGGATCGTCCGGCCCCGCTCGCCGGTCCAAGCCCCGGCGACCCGTTCCTCTGCGGCCTGATTCTCGCCGGAGGCCGCTCCCGCCGCATGGGGCGTGACAAGGCCTGGCTGGAGGTCGACGGACAACCCCTGCTGTTGCGCCAACTCGACCTGCTCGGCCGGGCCGGCCTGCACCGCATCGCCATCGCCGCCGGGCCTGAAGACCGCCCCGCACTGCCGGTCACCCCCGACGACACCCCCCTCCTGAGGGATCGATTCCCCGATCTCGGGCCCCTGGCCGGAATCGAGGCCGGGATCGCTTGGGCGCAGGCCATCCACCCCGACGGATGGACTCTCGTGGTCGCCGTCGATCTGCCCGAGTTGTCGGTGGCATGGTTGCGGTCCTTGATGGGACGGATCGGCCCGCTCACCGGGTGTGTCCCGGTCCACCAGGGGCGACTGGAACCCCTGGCCGCCATCTACCCCAACCGGGCCGGGCCCATCGCGGCGGAACATCTGGCCACGAAAAAGGCCTCGGTGCAGGAACTCTGCCGCCGAGGCCTGGAATCAGGCTGGATGACCCCCTGGGAACTCGACCCCGAGGAAGCCCGCGCTCTGACCAACTGGAACACCCCGCAGGATGCGCCGGACGGTGCGGCGGGCCACCGGGTCAGCCCCGGAGGTTCTTCGCCCCGTTGACCGTCGAGTTGACGCGCAGGCGGAGTCCGTTCAACCGGATGAACCCGGTGGCATCGTCCTGGTTGTAGGCCTTGGTCGGGTCGGCCTCCATGGTGGCGATGTGCGGGTTGTACATGCTGAACTGGCTCTTGCGGCCGGCGACGTAGAGTCCGCCCTTGTAGAGCTTCACACGCACGGTGCCGGTGACGTTCTTCTGGCTCTCCTCGACGTAGGCCTGCAGGGCCAGACGCTCGGGCGCGTACCAGAAGCCATTGTACACCAATTCGGCATACTTCGGGATGAGCGCATCGCGCTGATGCATGACCTCGCGGTCCATGGTGAGGCTCTCCATCTGGCGGTGGGCGTAGTGCAGGATGCTGCCACCCGGGGTCTCGTACACGCCGCGGCTCTTCATGCCCACGAAGCGGTTCTCGACCATGTCGACGCGGCCGACGCCGTGCTTGCCGCCGATCTTGTTCAGCGTGCGCATGACTTGCAGCGGGTTGAGCTTCTTGCCGTTGACGGCCACGCAATCGCCCTTCACGAAATCGAGGGTCACGTACTCCGGCTTGTCAGGCGCGTCTTCAGGCAACACCGACAGCGTGGTGAAGTAGTCGCGGTTCTTGAGGTCGAAGGAATCGTACCAGGGATCCTCCAGGATACCGGCCTCATACGAAATGTGCAGGAGGTTCCGGTCCATGGAATAGGGCTTCTTGGCGCTGGCCTGCACCGGAATCCCCTTGGCGGCGCAATAATCGATCATCTCCTGGCGGCCCGGGAAATCCTTGCGGTAGCGGGCATCACGCCACGGGGCGATGATCTCCAGCTCGGGCGCCAGCGCGGCGGCCGTGAGCTCGAAGCGCACCTGGTCGTTGCCTTTGCCAGTCGCACCATGGGCGATGGCATCGGCCTTCTCGGCCCGGGCGATCTCGACCATGCGCTTGGCGATGAGCGGACGGGCGATGCTGGTGCCCAAAAAGTACTGTCCCTCGTAGATCGCCCCGGCCCGCAGCATCGGATAGATGAAGTCCTGGGCGAACTCCTCCTGGAGATCATCGATGTAGATCTTCGAGGCGCCGGTCTTCTTGGCCTTCTTTTCGAGTCCCTTCAACTCGTCGTCCTGGCCGATGTTGGCGCAGAAGGCGATCATTTCGGCGTTGCCGTAGGTTTCCTTGATCCAGGAGAGCAGCACCGAGGTGTCGAGGCCGCCGGAATAAGCGAGTACGATTTTCATTTCAGAAAAGACGGGGGGGAGTGAACGACAGGCTTCCCGGGCTGGGAAGACCAAAACGCCCCCGAAACACCCCACCGGGTCGGTTTCAACCTTCACCGCCGCCACCGCCCCCGCCGAAATCCCGGTCGAACATGGGGATGACAAAGCGGTAGACCGCGTAGCAGACCAGCACCATCACCACGACCTGATACCCATTGAGCTTCCGCTCGGCCAACCGGTCGGGGATCTTGTTGAACCAGCGCTTGGACCGGTGGACCCATCCGGACCGCCGTCGCCGCGGTGACGTGGCATTGACGAACGGAGGAGGAACACGGGGTGTGGGAGGGGCTTCCTGATCCATGGCAACCCCGAAAGCCATCGTCAATTGTCCGCCGAGTGCAAGCCCGGATTTCAAGCCATGCGCCCTCTGCGGAATCAGGCTCTGAACCCGGCCATGGGCGGCCTTGGCTGTTACAATTTATTTGTCAAAAACCCCACTTTTTTCCGTGGCCCATGCCCCGATGCAGGGAGTAAGTCAAAAGGATCGGGAATTACCCGAACCGATTGGTCCGATCATCGGGAGCCTCCTCATCGGGAGGAAGGCTCTCTCAAGTGTTTACGCGGTTTTGCCGATACCCCCCCAAGGGGTTGTTTGTCCACTATGCCAGCACCGAGCCGATCTTTCGTCCAGCGGGTCTCCGAGGCCCATGCTTGCAGCCCCGAAAAGGCCTTGGAAATTCTCGCCCGCGAACTCCAAAGCCCCTCTCAACGGTTTTGGAGCACGGTGCTATCGCCCTGGTGCGGACCCTACCGCGATCATTACCGCGAGGTGGTTCAAGACCTCTCCTGGTGCCAAGGCTTCAGCGACATCAAGACCAGCGTTCTCTACTGGCGCCAACGCAGCCCCGAGGTCGGGTTTCTGGGTAGCCAATTCCGGGTCCACACCGGGCACGCGCTGGCCGTGTTCGAACGCTACGACCGGGCCTGACACGAGGGAGCATGGTGGCCACGGCGGCCCGACCGGCCATCCCGAGCCCCCCCGGATATCGCCCGGGCCTCACTCTCGCCCCGCGGCATCGCGGAATCGCCCGAGGAATTCCGTTCTCCTTCCCGGCCCGCCTTTCGTATCCTGCGGGCATGCTCGACATGAAGTTGTTGCGCGAACGGACCGAGTTCGTCCGGGAGCGCCTGGCCACCCGGAACGCCGGCGATGAAACCAAGGTCACCGAAGTTCTGGCTCTGGATGAATCGCGCCGGTCGGCCCTGGCCGAGGCCGAGACGCTCAAGGCACGCCGCAACAGCGCTTCCAAGGAGATCGGCGGGCTCATCGGTCAGAAGCGCCTCGAGGAGGCCGAGTCCAAGAAGGCCGAGGTCCGCGCCCTGGGCGATCGCATCACCGAGCTCGACAAGACGGCAGCTCAAGCCGAGTCGGCCCGGGACGCCCTGCTCCTGATGATCCCCAACCTGCCCCATGCCAGCGTCGCCCTGGGCAAAGACGCCGCCGACAATCCGGAGATCCGTGTCCACGGCCAGAAGGCCACCTTCGACTTCAAGGCGCTCAACCACGTGGAACTCTGCGAGAAGCTCCGCCTGATCGACTTCGCGCGCGGGGCCAAGCTCAGCGGTTCGGGCTTTCTGCTGTACACGGGTTGGGGAGCCCGCCTCGAACGGGCGCTCATCAATTTCCTGCTCGACCTCCATCTTCAGGAGCACGGCTACACCGAGGTGGCCCCGCCCTACATCATCGGCGAACACTGCATGGTGGGTGTCGGACAATTCCCGAAGTTCCGGGATCAGGCCTATGCCGTGCAAGAGGGCCTCGACACCTCGACGATGGGCAAACTCTACCTGCTTCCGACGGCCGAGGCCCCGGTGGCGAACATCCACCGGGAGGAGATTCTCGCCGAGAAACAGCTCCCGGTGCGCTACTGTGCCTATTCGCCCTGCTTCCGGGCCGAAGCCGGCGCCGCGGGCCTGGGCACCCGGGGCATGATCCGGGTCCACCAGTTCGACAAGGTCGAGCTCATCAAGGTGGTCCATCCCGATCAGGGCTACGAAGAACTCGAGAAGATGGTGCAGAACGCCGAGACGGTCCTGCAGCACCTCGGGTTGCACTATCGGGTGATCAATCTCTGCACCGGCGACATGGGCTTCGCCTCGGCCAAGACTTACGACATCGAGGTGTGGGCTCCGGGTCAGGGAACCTATCTGGAGGTCTCCAGCTGCTCGAACTGCGAAGACTACCAGTCCCGGCGCATGAACCTGCGATTCAAGCGGGAGTCCGACGGCCAGAACCTGTTCCCGCACCTGCTCAACGGCTCGGGCACCGCGCTGGCGCGGCTCTTCGTGGCCTTGGTGGAAACACACCAGCAGGCCGACGGCAGCATCCGCATTCCGGAACCCCTCCGCCCGTACCTGCGGGCCGAAGTGATCCCGGCCCCGACGGCCGCGGCCTGAGCCCCGGGTCTGCCCGGAACGATTGCCGGTAGACGGAGCCGGAAGCGGTGGGCGCCCCCACCCTTCCTGCTTCTTCTTTGGATTCGTTCCTTTGAAACGGACAACCCTGCACTTGGCAGTGGGGGCCAATTGCATACCTTTGGGCTTCCGGCGCTTCGGCTCCGGTCAACGAGTCTTGAATACCTCCGGTTCCAACCATGGTTCGGCCACCCCGGTCAACGGGCGCACCGAAAATACCTCCTCGGGTCGACCCCTGACCGCCTCCGACCGGCATCGCGCCACGGTGGAGGACCTGCTGCGACTGGTGCTGGAGGGCAAGTCCCCCCAAGAAGCCCGGAAGCTGGTCGCAGGCGTGATGCAGGGCCTGCGCAACCAGGGCTACGAGGTGCCCGACGTCACCACGACGCCCTACCTCAACACCATCCCGCCCGAGGAGCAACCGGAGTACCCGGGCGACCTCGAGATGGAACGGTTGATCCGGGCCCATGTGCGCTGGAACGCCATGGCCATGGTCGCCAAGGCCAACAAGACCACCAACGTGGGCGGGCACATCGCGACCTTCGCCTCGCTGGCGACGCTGTACGAAGTGGGCTACAACCACTTCTTCCGCGGCGGGGCCGACGGCAAGACGGCCGACATGATCTACTTCCAGGGGCATGCCTCTCCGGGCAACTACTCCCGCGCCTATTTGGAGTACCGCCTCAACGACCAGCACCTGAAGAACTTCCGTCAGGAACTGCAGGACCATCCGGGACTGAGCTCCTACCCGCATCCGTTCCTGATGCCGGATTTCTGGATCTTCCCGACGGTCTCGATGGGCCTGGGCCCCATCCACTCGATCTACCAGGCGCGCTTCAGCCGCTACATGCAGGCCCGCAAGCTCGTACCGCAGGATCACGACCCCATGATCTGGGCCTTCATCGGCGACGGCGAGTCCGATGAACCCGAAACCCACGGCGCCATCGGCATGGCCGGTCGCGAACACCTCGACAACCTCGTCTGGGTCATCAACTGCAACCTGCAACGGCTCGACGGACCGGTGCGCGGCAATGGCAAGATCATCCAAGACCTCGAAGGCCAGTTCCGCGGTGCGGGCTGGAATGTCATCAAGGTGGTCTGGGGCAGCGACTGGGATGAGCTGCTGGCCCGCGACACCACGGGCCTCCTGGCCAAGCGCATGGACGAGGTCGTCGATGGCGAATACCAACAGTACGTGGTCGAGAGCGGCGCCTACATCCGGAAGCACTTCTTCGGCAAATATCCGGCCCTGCTCGATCTGGTCAGCCACCTCAGCGACGCCCAGCTCAAGAAGCTCACCCGCGGCGGCCACGATCCGCTCAAGGTATATGCGGCCTACCGCAAGGCCACCCAGCGCAATGGCCGTCCGACGGTCATCCTGGCCAAGACGGTCAAGGGCTACGGCACCGGCGAGGCGGGCGAAGGCAAGAACCCCACCCACGGCCTCAAAAAACTGGCCGAACGCGACATCCGCCACTTCCGAGAGCGTTTCTCCATCCCGCTGGAAGACGAGGTCATCGCCGAACTGCCCTTCTACCGCCCGCCGCAAGACAGCGCCGAGGTCCAGTACCTGCTGGAGCGGCGCAAGGCCCTGAACGGCTTCAACCCCGTCCGCATCGACCGCGCACAGAAACTGGTCACCCCGCTCCACACCGACGACGGTCTGCGCAACGTGGTCCAAGCCACGGCCCTCTCCTCGGCGTCCACGACCAAGGCGTATGTGTTGCTGCTGGGCTCGCTGCTCCGCGACAAGAACATCGGCAAGTTCATCGTGCCCATCGTGCCCGACGAGGCTCGCACCTTCGGCATGGAAGGTCTCTTCGGTCAGGTGGGCATCTACAGTTCTCGGGGCCAGCTCTACAATCCGGGCACCAAGACCGAGGACAACGCCAACACGCCCTACATCGAGAAGAAGGACGGTCAACTCCTCGAGGAAGGCATCAACGAAGCCGGCTCCATGGCCGACTTCATCGCCGCCGGCACGGCCAACGTCACCTACGGCGTGCCGACCATCCCGTTCTACATCTACTACTCGATGTTCGGGTTCCAGCGCGTGGGCGATCAGGTCTGGCTGGCGGGCGACTCGCGCTGCCGCGGGTTCATGATCGGCGCGACCTCGGGCCGGACGACCCTCAATGGCGAAGGACTCCAGCATCAAGACGCCCACAGCCACCTCATCGCTGCCTCGGTTCCGAACCTCTACGCCTACGAGCCGGCTTTCGGCTACGAGCTGGCGGTCATCGTCTGTGATGGTCTGAAGCGCATGTATGCCAACGGAGAAGACGTCTTCTATTACATCTCCGTCCACAACGAAGACTATGCCCACCCGCCGATGCCCAGCGATCCGGGCGTGGTCGAGGGCATCCTGAACGGCCTGTACAAGTTCAAGCCGGGCAAGGCGGGCCTGAAGCACAAGGTCCAGTTGCTCGGATCCGGAGCCATCCTCCAACAGGCCCTCAAGGCCCAGGAACTGCTCGAGGCCTACGGCGTGAGCGCCGACGTCTGGAGCGTGACCAGCTTCAAGCGTCTCCGCTCCGAAGCCCAGGAAGCCAAGCGGTGGAACATGCTGCACCCCACCGAGACACCCCGGAAGAGCCACCTCGAGCAGACGGTCGAAGGTCAGCAGGGCCCGTGGATCGCGGTTTCCGACAACCTCAAGCTGGTGGCCGACCAGATCGCTCCGTGGATTCCGGGCGGCCTGATGACCCTCGGCTGCGACGGCTTCGGCCGCAGCGAAGTCCGGCCGGTGCTCCGGCGCTTCTTCGAGATCGACGGCGAGTGCACCGCCATCGCGTGCCTCTACAAACTGGCCTCCGAAGGATTCCTGCCCAAGAGCGTGGTGGCCGAAGCCATCCAGAAGCTCGGGGTCGATCCGGAGAAGCGCTACGGCGTCTGCGTCTGACACTCCCCCATAACGGCCGTCCGCGGGCCGATGGGGACAGTCGGTCCCAAGATCAGGCCACCGCATCTCCGGGTGCGGTGGCCTTTTCGCAAGCAAGGGGGTCACGAACGAGGACCGTTGCCCCAGGTCATCACTTCATGAAAAAACCCCGCCGTGGGGCGGGGTTTTTCGAGGGAAATCGATCGGGCTTGGATCAGCGGAGACCACCGGCCGGCGGGGGCGTCAGCAGAATGAACTCGCCCCGGCGATTCTTGCCCCAAGCGGCTTCGTCGTGACCGAGTTCGGCCGGCTTGTCCTCACCGAAGCTGCGAGTCACGACCCGGTCGGCTCCGATGCCCGAGGCGATCAACGCATCCCGGGCGGAGAGCGCACGGCGCTCGCCCAAGGCCCGGTTGTACTCTTCGGTGCCACGCTCATCGCAATGACCTTCGATGGCCACCTTGTTGTCGGAGTGGGCCTTCAGGTAGGACGCGACAGCCTGGATGTCGGCTTTGCCTTCGGCTTTCACCGCCGACTTGTCGTAGTCGAAATACACGGTGTTGGCCTTGAACTGCTCGCGATTGGCGATCATGCCCTCGATCTCTTCGCGCGAGGGTTGACCTCCGGGCCCGTCGGGATTGTTGACCCCGGAGGCCCCGTCGGCACCGGCCGAACCCGCGCCGTCACCCGTCAGCGTGCGGGCGGGCGGCAGAATGGGCTGACCCTTACCCAGACCGGAGGAAGCGCCCGGCGTACCCGAGTATCCCGGCAGCGGCGTGTAGTTCTTCTGTCCCTTCTTGCATCCGGCAGCGAGGGAGAGGATCAGCACGAGGGCGAGGGAACCCAGTTTGGAAAACGGCTTCATTGGTGTTTTTGAGAAAGGCTCGGTTCTGGAGGTCTGAAAGTGGCTTGCAGGGCCGGGCGTCAATGGCTCCAGCTGGGCTGGGAACTGCTGCCCGCGACTTGTGCGATATCCTTGACGTGGCCCGTCGGCCAGTCAAGCAGCGACAGTTTGCGGGGGCCAAACTTGCTGGTCCGACGGGCAAAAACCAGCGTCCTGGAGTTCGGGGCCCACGAAGGATCCTCGCCCTCGGTGATCACCTTGGCATCGCCGCCGGTCGCCGGGACGATGCAGATGTCGAAATAATCACCCCGGGAGCGCGTGAAGGCGATCCACTTGCCATCGGGAGACCAATCGGGCTCGGTGGTGTTGCGGACACCGGCGGTGGTGAGCCGACGCATCGCGCCACCCGTGGCGGCCACCGTGTACAACTGGGGGAATCCGCTCTCGCGGGACACCACGCACAGCGTGGCTCCATCGGGTGACCAGCAGGGCGACGATTCATCGGCGGCCGTGGTGGTCAACCGACGGGGATTCGCGCCCTCCGCGTCGCCGACCCAAAGGTCGGGACTGCCGGCCTTGCTGAGGATCATGGCCAGCTTGAAACCGTCCGGTGACGGAGCAGGACTGATGTTGGACCCGGAAAAGCGCACCAGCGCCTTGCGATTGCCGGTGGTGAGATCCTGGGAGTAGATGTCGGCATTGCCCGCCCGGTAGCTGGTGTAGACGATGGACTTCCGGCCAGGCCGCCAAGCCGGAGCCGCGACGATGTTGCCGTCGGCGGTCAACTGGACCGGGTTGGCCCCGTCGAAGTCGCTGGCATACACTTCGCTGACGCGGTCTTTCTGGACCTTGAAGACCAGCTTGGTGCGCGAGACCCCCTTGCGCCCGGTGATGGCCTGCACCACGTCATCGGCGAGGGCGTGGGCCTGGGCCCGGGCCGACCCACCGGGATACGAACGGTTGAAGAGCGTGGCCTTGTTGTTGACGTCCGAGAGCACGCCCTCGAGCGCGCCACCCGACTTGCCGTTGAGCGAGTACTGGGCCTGGGCCGGAGCGACCAGATCGAAGCCGGCGACATAGAGGTCGAACTCGAGGATGGTCTTGGCCTCACCGGCGAACCCGTTGAGGTTGATGGGAACGGCCCGGCTGGTGACGTCGCTGACGACCACTTCGGCCGCGGAGGCGCTCAGGGAAATCCCCAGAGCCAGGAGGAGTGCGATGATGGGGTGACGGAGCATATCGGAGAATGGATCGGCGGTTTCGGATCGGAGAATCAGGTCGGGGCGGAGGCCGAGAGGTCGAAGCGGATGGTGATCCGGCGCTCCGGATCGGTGGTCCCCTCGGGCAGCGGGCGGAGGTCGCGATTGCGATCGAGCACCTCGCGGACGGAGTCGTCCAGGGCCCGCATCCCGGAAGGCTTCACCAAGCGGAAGGCCGACACCCGCCCATTGCGCTGGACGGTGATCTCGGCCTCGACCTCACCATGGTCGACATTGAGGGTCGTCGGCTTCTTCCAGCGCAGCTTGTAGAAGGCCATCAGGTAGGACCCGTAGGGGGCATAGGCGGCGCCCCCCGGGCCGGGCATCTCGAAGGAGGTGGAACCCGACAGATTCTTGCCCAGATTGGAGGCCACTCCGCGGACGGCATCGGCGCGCGCCTGCTGGGCCCGATTCCACGCCTCGCGAGCGGCCGCGACCCGGGCCTGATGCTCGCGGGCTTCGCGGGCCTCTTCGGCAGCGGCGGCGGCTTCGGAGGCCTTGCGCTCGGCGTCGATGTCTTTCTTGGACCGTTTCTTGGGGGCTTCGGCCAACTGGAAATCGCTCTTGGAGGACTTCTGCTTCTGGGTCGACAGCGTGGGATCCACGTCCTGCGCCTTGGGGGCATTGGGGGTGCTGCGCTGGATCTCGGTGGCCAGGTTCTTTTTCGGCGGCGTTTTCGGCGGAAGCAACTCGGCTTTGGGGGTCTCCGGCGGCGGCTCCTGGGCCTTCAAAGGCTCGGGCGGAGGCGACTTCGAGGGAGGGGTGGGCGGCGGAGGCTCCTGGACCGGAGGTTGGGGCGGAGCGGAGAGCTGCGGACCGCCCTTGGGCGGCTGGGCGTTGGGATTTCCACCCCCGATGGTGTTGTCGTCGGTCAAACGGAGGTTGTCGGGAATGATCTCCAGGATCGGGCTCGGGGTGTCTTGAACCGTCCGCGACGACAAGGCCGGTGCGAAGACCAGCAGCCCCACGGCCGCGGCATGGATGCCCACGGAGGTCAGCAAATACCTGGAGTTCGAGGAGATCATCGCCGCTTGGGAAGCTGGGTTCCGATACGGTAGCGGGTCAGGCCATTGCGCCCGGCGATGTCGAGCAGGCTGACCAGCACCTGTGAGGGCGCTGAACCCTCGACCCGCAACACGAGCACCAGGCTCGGGTTCTGGCGATAAGCCTTCAGAAGCTCGCTCTCCAACTCGCGCTCGCTCAGCACCCGGGTTCCGGTCTTGGAGAAGGTGTAGCGCCCCTCGGCCAACCCGCTCACCGTGGCCTCGTTGTTGGTGTCGGGCCGGGTCCGGGCATCCCCCCCGACGGGCAGCTTCATGTTGATGCCCGGCTCCAGCGCCGGCGTGGTGATGATGAAGATGATCAACAGCACGAACGCCAGATCCAGCAACGGGGTGACGTTGATCTCGTTGAGCGTCACCAGTGAATTGCGTTGGGAGAAGCGGCGCATGAGTTATTCGAAGATCCTGAGTCCGGAGAATCGGATCAGGATGAAACCGGCCAGTGAGAGGAGGACGATGGCCAACACGGCATAGGCCCATTTCATCGAGACGGCCTTGGCCCCCAGCGGATCAAGGCGCTCGTTGATCGATCGATGCAGTCGCCGGTTGCACTGGAGGCAACGGGGCTCCGAGCGGGCGTTGGTGCTGCCGCAATCGCGGCAGACCACAAAGAGATGCCCCCGGCACTGCTCGCACCGCTGCAAGCCCGGCGGATTCGGATGGGTGCATTTGGCGCACACGGTGGGGCCGGAGGCGGCGGGAACCGGGACCCGGGGAGCCTCTTTGGGAACCGATGAGCGGGAGCCCGAAGAGGCCTTGTGATGCGGCTTGCGATGCAGGCGCCCTTTGCACGAGGCGCAATGCATCAAAACCCGGGCGTTGCGCTTGCGGCAGTTCGGGCAATCGACGAACAACGCTTCGCTGCATCGCTCACACCGCTCGAGGTCGGTCGGATTCAGGTGCTCGCAGTTGCAGCACAGAGTCCCCTTGCCTTTCGGACCCGACGGAGACCCGTCCCACCGCGAGGGTGACGACGACTCCACCGGGTCGGAACCCAGCAAGCCCGAAAGCAACCCGCTCTGGAGGGAGTGGCCGCATCGGCGGCATTGCGAAAGCACCCGTTCCTGGGTCGTCGAACACCCCGGACACACCGTGTACAAGGCCTTGGAGCAATACTTGCACTCGTCCCGGTCGGCCGGGTTGAGATGGTCGCAGGACGGGCACAGCACACCCCGCCCCGACTGCGGCATCGCCGGAGTCGGGGTCGCCGAGGACTGGACATCCGGATCACTCATCGTCGGGCAGGAACTCGGTCTCCATCTTGGAGGCCAGCGTTTGGGCGAAATTGTCGAGCTCCACGGTCAGCACTCGCAGCGTGTGGACCAGGTAGTTGTAACCGAACATCGAGGGGATGGCCACCAGGAGGCCGGCGACGGTGGTCACCAACGCCGCCGAGACACCCGGCGCCATCGCGGTCAGGTCGGCGCGCCCGGCCTTGGCGATGCCACCGAAGGTGTCCATGACGCCCCAGACCGTGCCCAACAAACCCATGAACGGGCCTCCGCTGACGGCGATGGCCAGGAGGATGAGACCCGATTCGAGCCGCAGCGATTCGCGGGCGACCGCGCCTTCGACCTGCCGCTTCACGTGCTCGATGCTCTTGATCGACAGGCGGGTGCGTCGGGAACCGTCGGGAAGCCGCAATCGGGCATCCAGATCGGTGCAGCCGTCGGTGTATACTGAGAATAGGGGGCACCCCTCGACTGGCAGGCGGCGGTCGAAGATGCCCAAGACCCCCTCCTGCTGGCGGAATTCAGCGGCGAAAAACCCGTTGTACTTGGTCGCTCGGCGCATCTGGAAGAATTTCTGGATCATGAGCGACCAGGCCACGATCGAGAACATGCCCAGGATGACGATGATCACCTTGGCCTCGGGCGTGGCCTTGTTCCAGATGAAGCCGAGGTCGGTGCCGCTCTGGGCGGAGGCAAGTATCCCGAGTGAGAGGGTCATGAGTGCAGGTCGGTCGATCGTTTCACGTCGGACCGCCACTGATGACGTCTCCGAGCGGAAAACCAATGCAACTAGTTTTCACGGTTTCCCTCCACGCCGCAATCCTCGGCCGGCCTGAAAGCCAGAAATTTGCCGATCCGAGTCCCGCCACCCCCGACTCCGACCGACCCATGGGAGGGGGTGACAGGGCTTGCCCGGCAATTGCGGGGATCGACGATCGCCGCTTTAGTGGGCCCGTGCCCAAGACGGGCGCAGAGAACCATGAAGATGACCCCTGCCCATATGTGCTGGCGAAGCCTGGCCTTCCATGCACGCCATCATGTCGGCGTCGTCTTGACGGCCGCCGTGGCGGCGACCGTGCTCGTGGGCGCACTGAGCGTCGGGGATTCGGTGCGGGAAACCCTCCGTCGGCGGGCGCTCGACCGCATCGGCCGGGCGGAGCACCTCCTCGAGGGTGGCGACCGGTTCTTCACCGCCCGCCCCGGAGGGCCAGCCGAACAAGAGCCCTCCCACTCGCGAGCCTCCTTCGCACTGAGGCTTCCAGCGGTGGTCTCGCGTCAGGATGGCTCGGCGCGGGCCAGTCAGGTGCGGGTGTATGGAGTCCCGCCCGGATTCTGGGCACTGGCTCCCGGCCGGGGCGAGATGCATGACGCCCCCGGTCAAACGGCGATCCAGGGCGACTCGGTGGGGCTGAACGCCTCCCTGGCCCGCCAACTCGCTGTCCGCGTGGGCGACGAACTGGTGGTGCGGATCCACAAACCCTCGGCGTTGTCCCAGGATGCGGTCATCACCCCGCGGGATGGCGCCAGTGTCGCGTTGCGGGTGAAGGTGGGGTGCATCCTCACGGCGGCCGAGTGGGGCGATTTCGCCCCGGAAGCCGGTTCGCTGCCTCCCCTCAACCTCTTTGCCGACCACTCCCTCCTGGCCAAGGCGGCCGGATTGGACGGGCGGGCCAACCTGGCCCTGCTGGGAGCGGTCGCCGGGGCCACCAACCCCGCGATCCTGGAAACCGCGGTCAGCGAGGGCTTCACGCTGGCCGACGCCGAGCTCGAGGTGCGCCCCGTGACCCCTCCGGGCCGATCCGCCACCGTCTCGTCTGCGCCGGTCGAACTGGTCAGCCGGCGCATCTTCCTGGATCCGGTGATCACCCGGTCTCTGGATCGATTGGCTCCGGGCCTGCCGCAGCCCGTCCCCATCCTGACCTACCTGGCCAATGCCCTCGAAACCCCGGGGCATTCCGCCCCCTACTCCATGGTGACCGCCGCCGGAGCCCCCTACACCCCCGAGGGCATGGCCGACGACGAGATCCTGTTGAATTCGTGGCTGGCGGAAGATCTGTCGGCAGGCCCCGGCGACTGGGTCTCGGTGCTGTCGTACCGGGTGGACACCGGAGCGCGGCTGATCGAGGAGACCAACCGCTTCCGTGTCCGGGCCATCGTGCCGCTCCAGGGAGTGCATGCCGACCGCTCGTTGATGCCCGAGTTCCCGGGCCTGGCCAAGGCCGAGAGCACCCAGGACTGGGACGCCGGTTTCGAACTGACCCGGCAGATCCGCGACAAGGACGAGGCCTACTGGAAGCAGTGGCGGGGAACACCCAAGGCCTTCATCACTCTGAAGGCGGGCCGACGCCTCTGGTCCAACCGATTCGGCGACGCCACCGCGATCCGCTGGTTTCCGGGAGAGTTCTGGGATGCCCGGACCCTCACGCGCAACGTGTCGCAGGCGGTGCGAAGCGCGGTATCCCCCGTCGATCTCGGATTGCGTTTCCAACCCCTCACCGCTTCGGCGCTGGCCGCGGCCCGGGGAGGCCAGGATTTCGGCGGCCTGTTCATCGGGTTCAGCTTCTTCCTGATCGTGGCGGCGCTGCTGCTGCTCAACCTCGTTTTCCGCTTCGGCACCGAGCGGCGGACGCAGGAGCTCGGCACGCTGCTGGCCTTGGGCTGGACCCCGAAGCGGGCCTCCGGCCTGTTCTTCCGGGAGGGAGCGATCCTGGCCGGCCTCGGATCGGCCCTGGGAATCGGAGGCGGCATCCTTTACGGACACACCGTCCTGACCGGCTTGAATACGCTCTGGAACGACGCCGTGGCAGGAGCCTCGCTGGAATTCCACGCGACGCCGGCCTCGCTGGCGGGCGGCGGCCTGGCCGCTCTGGTGATGGTGGCATGGACCCAACGTCGGGCGCTCGGTCAACTCGTCCGTCGCAGCCCGCGCGAACTGCTCCATGACGGTGCGGCGGTGGGTTCGGGTGCGGGTCAGGCCACCTCGCTCTTCTGGCCCGCGATTTCCCTGCTGGGATCCCTCTCGCTGACCGGGCTCACCCTGAAGGCCGACCCGACCCTGCGCCCCGCCTACGGCTTCGGGGCCGGCGCCCTGCTCCTGGCCGCCACCCTGCTCTTCCATCGGTATCGACTCCGGGCCGACCAGGTGACCTCCGTGGCCACGACCCTGGCGGCCCTGCGGTCCCGCGCTCCGGCGCGCCAACCGAACCGCTCGGTGGCCGTCGTCAGCCTGTTGGCCGTGGCCGTGTTCCTCATCGTGGCCGTCGCGGCCAACCGACTCGATGCGTCCCGGGATGCCCGTCAACGTGGTTCCGGCACCGGTGGGTTCAGTCTGTGGGCGATCTCGTCACTGCCGGTCACCGAAGACCTCGATTCCGTCCGCGGGCAGGAACGGCTGGGGCTGGACCCCAAGCGCCTGAGCGGGCTGTCGGTGGTGCCCATGAGAGTGCGCGACGGCGACGACGCCAGTTGCCTCAATCTGAACCGGGCCCAGCGCCCGCGGCTGCTCGGAGTGCGCCCGGAATCGCTGGCCGACCGGAAGGCCTTCACCTTCCAGACCGTGGCCGCCGGATCGGACACCGATCGGCCCTGGATGAATCTGGTGCCTTCCGGGAATCCCGAGGAACCCATTCCCGCCATCGGCGACGCCAATTCCATCCAGTGGGCTCTGGGCAAGCGGATCGGCGACACGCTCGATTACGTCGATGATCGGGGGCGACCGTTCCAGGTGCGCCTGGTGGGGGCCGTCGCCAATTCCATCCTCCAGGGACAGTTGCTCATCTCCGAGACCGAGTTCATGCGCCGCTTTCCCGGAGAGTCCGGTCACCGGTGCTTCCTCATCGACACCGAAGGCCCTGAAGCCCCCATCGCCCGCGAATTGACCCGGGCTCTGACCGACCTGGGCTTCGAAACCACACCCACCGTCGATCGGTTGAACCGCTTCAACGCAGTCCAGAACACCTACCTGAACACCTTCCAATGGCTCGGCGGGCTGGGATTGCTGTTGGGCAGCGTGGGGCTGGGATTGGTGGTCCAGCGCAACGTGCTCGAGCGCCGGGGGGAACTGGCCTTGCTGGCGGCGGTCGGCTTCACGCAGTCGCGGATCCGGTCGATGATCCTGTCCGAGCACCTGCGACTGCTCTGGCAGGGCATGGCCTGGGGGCTTGCCTCCGCGCTGCTGGCCACGGCCCCGATGTGGACCTCGGCTCCGCGGGCCTTGCCCTGGAATTCACTCGGACTGATCCTGGCCGCGGTGTTCGCCAACGGTCTGATCTGGACCTGGTTGGCCACCCGTCAGGCTTGCCGGGGCGAACTGCTGGCGGCCTTGCGAGGCGAGTGAACCGACTGGGTCACTCGTCGCCGAACAACCGCTTCAACTCGGCCCGCGCCTGGTCTTCCCGGGACGGGCCCGAGGCGGCTCCCGCCCACGGGCGCACCTGGAAGTCGAAGTATTCGCAGAAATTGGCCGAATCCTTCTCGGCCACGGGCTCGGCCCGACGCTCACGACATTGATGAGCGGCCTGTCGATCATGGAATCGGCAGTTCAGACACACCCTCAAATCGGCCCGACACTGCGGGCAACTCTCACTGCGACCCGGAGCGTCCCGGAGGGTCCACAGCCAGCCACAGTGATGGCAATGTCGTGTCATGGGCCTGAAGGATACCCACCCGACTCCGCAACGGAAGGTCTAACCATCAACTGGGCCGCCGCCTGAATCGCTGCAAGAAAACATCTCAAGTCGACGCCCTGGGCTGCCGATAGGCCCTTGATGAACCCGCAACGTGTCTCGAAGCCCGCGGATGAGGCCCCTCGTTACGAGCTTCGGTTCCTTCAATCGGCCGCGGCGATCCTGCTGTTGACGGCGATCGCCAAGGGAGCCAGCGCCTTCGGCACCCAGAGCATCCTCGACAAGGTCGATCCGGTCTTCTGGGTGCTCAAGAACCGCGAACTGCTCCTGCTGGTCTCCATTCTCGAGATCGGAGTCGCCGTCCTGCTGCTTTCCCGAGTCTCGATGTCGATCCGTCGGGGGAGCCTGCTCTGGCTTTGCAGCAACTTCTTGCTCTACCGCCTGGGCCTGTGGATCACCGGGGCGCCGCCCGCCTGCAAATGCATGGGAGAATTGGCTGAACGCATCGGTCTGTCCGATTCGCAAGCCTCGTGGATCATGCTGGGGGTTCTTGGATACCTCCTCGTCGGCAGCCTGATCTGCCTCTGGCGATCCCGCTCCCGCTTCGAGAACAACGGTCCCGGTTCCCCAGGCGGCAGTGCCACCCAGATGCAGGCGTTCTGAGCTTCCGGTACGACTGTACCGACCCACGCCATGACTCTCCTCCGCCGCCCGACGGGTTCGGTTCAGAATTCCCGAAGGATCGGTGTCGGTGGGCCCGGGAGCCTCCTCGTCGAGACCGCGGCTCCGCGGTCGGACAGGAACCGTCGCACCCGAACGAAGGGAACGACACACCGGGGCAATTGGGGTAAGGGGGGCAATTGGGGCCACCGGCACGAACGGGGCTTCACCCTGATCGAACTGCTGGTGGTCATCGCCATCATCGCCATCCTGGCCGGCCTGATTCTTCCGGCGCTGGCCGGAGCCCGGCGTCGGGCGGCCACCACCCAGTGCGTGTCGCAACTCCGCCAATTCGGCCTGGCGGGCGGTCTCTACGCCAACGACCACGCCGACGCCATCCCACCCAACCTCGATGGCGAGGACATCCCGCTGGGTCAAACCTGGGTTCAGGGGTGGCTCGGTCTTCCGGGCCCCGATTGCACCAACACCCTGTACCTCCGCCAAAGTCTCTTGGCGCCCTACATCCAGGCCACGGCGCTGTGGAAATGCCCCTCGGCCCGCGACGTCACGGTGGGTCCCTTCCGCATGCCCCGCGTGCGCACCCTTTCCCTCAACGCCTTCATGGGCTCGAGCATCCGGACTCCGGCCGCGCAAACCTACCGCCGGATGTCCGACCTGATCCAACTCGCTCCCACCGACGCCCTGACCTTCCTCGAAGAACGCCCCGAAACCATCAACGACGGGGCCTTTTCACTGCAGTGGGACTTCGTCGAATCCCAGCCCTCGCGATGGAAGGTCCGCGACAAGCCGGGTCAACTGCACAACCGGTCCGGCAATCTCGCCTTCGGCGATGGCCACGTCGAAACCCACCGCTGGATCACCCTGGGAGTGCCTTCGGTGCCCCGGGATGACTTCGACGCTCCCAACGATGCCGATGTGCTGTGGCTCCAGCGCCATGCCACGTGGCGTGAAACCGGGGCCAGCGGCCGTTGACCCGGGCGGCCAGAGCGTCGGGAGCCCTTCCCCACCCCATGAATCTCCCGACCACCGCCACCCCCTGGAAGCGCTATCTGATCTTCTGTGGGGTCGGCGCCAGTGGCCTGCTGGTGGATATGGGTCTCTTCCACCTCCTGCACACCCGGCTGGGATGGCCTCTGGAGGTCTCGAAACTCGTCTCCGCCGAGACCGCGCTGCTGAACAATTTCGTGTGGAATGACCGCTGGACCTTCGGACACCGACCCGTGGAGACCGACGCCCCGTGGCCCAGCCGGCTCCTGCGATTCCACCTCATCTGCCTTTCCGGGATCGCCCTGACCCTGCTGCTGCTCGGGCTGATGCACCGCGGTGCCGGCATCCCAGCCGATCTGGCCAATGCAGTGGCCATCGTATTGGTCAGCGGTTGGAACTTCGCCTGGAGTCGGCGCTGGGGATGGAAACCTCGTCGCCCGCTGGACGGTCCCGATTCCCCCTCGAATCCCCCCATCCCACCCGACCCGTGACCTCCAACGACTCTCATCCCCCGCGCTGGATCCGGGCCGCCGGCTGGATCCTGCTCGCCAAGCTGGCCTATCTGGGAATCGTCATCACGGCGCTGGCCGTGTGGAACCATCCGGAACAAATCCCGAAGCTGGAGGTGCGCTGGCCGATCAACGCCGACCCGGTATTCGAGAGCCACTTCGCCACCTGGGATGCCGCACACTACCTCCTGCTGGCCACCCAGGGCTACGCCGAGGGGGTTCGATCCTGCGCCTTCTATCCGCTGTGGCCGCTGTTGTGGCGGGCGATCATCGCCCTCGGAGCCCCACCGGTGTGGGGTGGACTCGTGCTGGCCAACCTGCTCTCGACCCTCGGTCTGGCGCTGGTCTATCGGGCGGCGGCACTGCGCTTCGGGGCGTCGCGGGCGACTTGGACGGTCGTCTTCATGGCGGCCTACCCCGGCAACCTCTTTCTCCAGTTCGGCTACAGCGAGAGCGTGTTCCTCGTCCTGCTGATGAGCCTCTGGAGCGGGTTGGAGGAACGCCGCTGGGGCGCCGCGGTGCTGGGAGCGTTGCTGTTGCCTCTCAGCCGGGCGATCGGGGTGTTCTCCATCGTGCCGATCGCCTGCTGGCTGCTGCGGCACCCCGCGGTCGCACCCCGATGGAACACGCTGACCCGGTGCATCCCCCGAATCGGCCCCACGCGGCTCCAGGTCGAAAGCGACCCCTCCCGAGCCGGATTGCGTTGGCTCACGCTTCTGGGGCTCCCTGTGGCTGGTTGGGCCTTGTATCTGGGCCTGATGGCCTGGTGGACCGGCAATCCCTTCGAAGGATTCGAAGCCCAGAAATACTGGGGCAGGCATTCGATCCTCAACCTGATCAACGTGCCCAAGTTCATCATCGAATACCTGAACCCGAGGTTCTTCCACGAATTCGCCGATTCCATGCTCGACCGCATTTGCTTTCTGGCCATGGCCTACTCGCTGCCAGGCCTGTGGCGTCAGGACAAGGCGCTGATCCCCTGGGTCTACATGCTGGGCATCCTGCCCGCCATGAGCGGTTCATTCACCTCGTACATCCGTTTTTCGGGCATGGTGTTTCCGGTGTTCCTGCTCTGGTCGGCGCCTCCGGATTCCCGTGCGCTGCGCCGGGTCCGCTGGTGCGGCTTGGCCACCCTCGTGCTGTTGCACCTGCATCTCACCCGCAATTTCGTCCTGAGCCGCTGGGCGGGTTGACCCCACCGCACCGGAGCTCCGGGGAAGTTTCGCGTCGTCGCCGGCACCGGTTGTTCCCTAACTTAGGGCACACATGACGCGATTCCGCATCGACCAGATCCTCTCCCGCCACGGCTATTGCAGTCGTGGCGAATCACGGGGCTGGTTGAAGGCCGGCCGCATCACGCTGCGCGGAATCCCGGTCAAAGACCCTTCCGAGAAGGTGCTGGTGGAAGACCTGAGGGTCGACGGTGAACCGGTGGATCATCCCGAGGGCATCCTGGTGGTTCTGCACAAGCCCGCGGGATTGGTGTGCTCTCGCGATGAACGGGAGGGACCCAACGTGTTCTCGCTGCTGCCGGAACGCTGGAGCCGCCGCAACCCGCCGATCACCAGTGTCGGTCGCCTCGACAAGGAGACGACCGGCCTGTTGCTGATCACCGACCAAGGAGACCTCGTGCAACGCTGGACCTCCCCCCGACACAAGGTCACCAAACGGTATCTCGTGGAGGTGGATCAGGATCTGGATCCGACCCTGGTGCCGTTGTTCGCCTCGGGCAGCCTGCGCCTGACCGACGAATCGGACCCCTGTCTGCCGGCCACGCTGACCCTGGTCACCCCCCGTACCGCCCATCTGGATCTGGTGGAGGGGCGCTACCATCAGGTCCGCCGCATGTTCGCCAGTCAGGGTTTCCGCGTGATCTCGCTCCACCGGAGCCACTTCGGAACCCTGGATCTGGGAGATCTTCCAGCGGGGCAATGGCGTGCCGTGGTCGCCGAGTCGATTTGATTTATCGGGAATGTGGTTTATAAAGGAGTTATTCCGCCATGGGTTCCATTTCACACGCCCCGTCGCAACGCGGCCACCCGCCTTCATCGGGCAACCATTCGCACAGTCCCCCCTTCCATCGCTTCGCGGCCCTGCTGCGTCCGGAGGCTCGTGAAATCCGGATCATTCTCATCCTGTCGATCATCTCCGGAATCCTGTATCTGGCCACGCCGCTGACGGTCGATGCGGTGGTCAACAACTTCGCCTTCGGAGGTGAACAACCCGTCTACGTCCAGGCGCTCATCGTTCTGGCCGTGTTCCTGATGTTCCTGCTGGGGATGCTCGGGGCCCTCAGGGGCGCCCAGGAATACGCCATGGAGATCATCCAGCGTCGGTTGTTCGTGCGCCTGACGGCCGATCTGGCCTACCGCCTCCCGCGGGTGCCTTTGGATGTCCTGGAGGCCCATCAGGGCCCGGAACTGGTCAACCGCTTCTTCGATGTGGTCACGGTGCAGAAGAGCGCCTCCGGGTTGCTGCTCGACGGCATCAACGTGTTGTTCAGCACGCTGATCGGCTTGGTGGTCCTGGGCTTCTACCATCCCCTGCTGCTGCTCTTCGCCTCGGTGTTGCTCGCGCTGCTGGTGCTGGTGGTGTTTCTCCCGGGACATCGGGCTGTGCGCACCAGCATCGACGAATCCTACGCCAAACATGCGGTGGTGGGTTGGCTCGAACAGATCGCCATGTTCCCGCTGCTGTTCCGAGCCAGCGGTGCGGCCGACCTGGCCTGTTCGAGGGCCGACCAACTGGCTCTCGACTATTTGGCGGCTCGGAAGTCGCACTTCCGCATCCTCCTCGGGCAGGTCATCGGCCTCCTGGGGCTTCAGGCCGTGGCCAGCTCCGCCCTGCTGACCATCGGGGGCTGGTTGGTGCTCAGAGCCGAGCTCACGCTGGGGCAATTGGTGGCCAGCGAACTCATCGTAGCCTCCATCGTGGCGGCCATGTCGAAGCTCGGGAAACACCTCGAAAGTTGGTATGACGCCATGGCCGCCGTCGACAAGCTCGGCTATCTGGTCGACCTGCCCGTCGAGCGCGAGACTGGCGAGAAACCCGCGGTCGCCGACACCGGACTCCGGGTCGAACTCCGCGGGGTGGGCTACACCCCGCCCGACGGCCTGCCGTTGCTGCAGAACCAAAATCTCCAGATCCAGCCCGGTTCGACCTGGGGCCTGGTCAGTCCCGGTGGACTCGGCGGGAGCGCCCTGCTGGACATCCTCGCCGGACTCAGGGAACCCACCTCGGGTCAGGTGCTCCTCAACGGCATCGACCTCCGCCTCTGGAATCTCGCAGAGCTGCGGCGCCAGGTGTTTCTGGTACGGGGGCAGGACATCGTTCAGGGAACGATCCTCGAAAACGTCCGCCTCGGCCGGCCGGACATCGGCATCGACGAGGTGAACCGGGCGCTCGATTGCGTGGGCCTGCTCGAGGCCGTCCACCGCATGCCCGACGGGCTGGAAACGGCACTCAGTCCCGGAGGCCACCCGCTGAGCAGCTCCCAGCGCAGCCGGCTCATTCTGGCGCGGGCGATCATCCGCAAGCCCCGTCTGCTGCTGGTGGACGAATCCCTCGATGGGCTCGAGATCGAAACACTCGAACGGTTGGAGGCTGCTCTGTTCGACGCCCGGGAACCGCGCACGTTGGTGCTGGTGACCCGCGACCCCGACCTCATCCGCCGCTGCGACCACTCCGTGCACTTGGGCGACTGCCACCTCAGCCGACCCGGCCACGGCACCGAACTGCCTCCGCGCCCATGAACCGCGAACCGAACCCGACCGATTCCCCGACGACGGAGGTTCCCGACCCGAACCCGGGCCCCTCGGCCATGCCGTTGCTCGACCATCGGAGCGGCCTCAGCGCCCTCGACCGGACGGCCGCCTCGGCCCGGCTGGGGCAACTCACCAAGGTCTCGGCCGCCCTGTGCCTCGTCGCCCTCCTCGCGCTCATCCTGCTGCCCTGGCAGCAATTCGTCAGCGGCTCGGGGCGGATCATCGCCTACAACCCGCTCGAGCGGAGCCTCACGGTCGAAGCTCCCCTGCCCGGCAAGGTCCAACGGTCGTTCGTCCTCGAAGGTCAGGTGGTGCAGGAAGGGGACCCTCTCTTCGAGATCGTGGACAACGATCCCAACCTGCTGGCCAACCTGCTCCAACAGCGGGACTCGGCCGGGGCCCGGCGCGATGCCGCCAAGACGCGGGTCGAAAGCCTCGGGATCCAGATCCAGGAGCAGGAACGGGCCCTGCCCCTGGCCCTGAACGCCGCCAAGACCCGGCTAGACGCCGCCCGGTTCGCCGCCGAGACGGCACGCCTGCAGTTCGACCGCCTCAAGGTCCTCGGTGCCGACAAGCGGGGCCTCGTTTCGCAGCGGGAGGTCGAACTGGCCACGCTCGAGCGCGACCGGACCGAGGCCGAATTGCAGCGGGCCCAGGCCGAACTCGAGCGCACCCCGGTCGACTTGCGCGCCTCGATCCAGGGTGTCACCGCACAACGGGATTCGGCCCGGGCCGAATTGGCCACGGCCGAGCAGTCCCTCACCGGCCTGGAGATCCAGATCAGCCAGACGCGGATGCAGAAGGTCACCGCTCCCAGAGCCGGCATCGTCTTCCGTCTGCAGGCGACCGAGGGAACCTTCCTGCGCGCGGGCTCACCGCTCTGCACCATCATCGCCCAGACCGACAAACCCATGGTCGAGGTGTGGCTGCAGGGACAGGACATGCCGCTGGTCACCGCCCGCCAAGTGGGGCCCGACGGCAAGACCGTCCGCGAGGGCAGCCCGGTGCGACTGCAATTCGAAGGATGGCCGGCGCTGCAACTCATCGGGTGGCCGAGCCTCGCGCGCGGCACTTTCGGGGGCGAGGTGGTGCTGGTCGATCCGACCGACAACGGCAAGGGCAAGTTCCGCATCCTCGTGGCCGAGAAACCCGATCTGGTCGAAGGGCGGAACGGCCAGCCCACTTCGGTACCCTGGCCCGATTCCCGATGGCTGAGACAGGGGGTCCGGGCCAACGGTTGGGTGCTGTTGCGCCGGGTTCCGCTGTGGTACGAGGTCTGGCGACAACTCAACGGATTCCCGCCGGTGTTGTCCGAAGAGGCTCTGGACTCCAAGAAGTGAGACCCATCGAGATGAACCCGACCCGCCTCGGCGCCGGCATTCCGGGTGCCTGTTTCAGCGCATCCGATCCCGTCGGCCTTCGAACGACTTGTCACGTTGTCCGTGCGGGACTCCGGGTGATCCCTCGGGCGATCGCCATCACCCTGCTCATCATGGGCACGGTGCAAGCTCTCCAGGCCGCCGAAGAAGCCGCAACCGGCCAGGCCGCCCCCGGGGCGCCAACCCCGACTCCACCCCCTCCCCCGACTCCGGTGCCCGAGGCGTCACTCAGCCTCCGCGAGGTGCTCGATTCGGTCCGTCGGCAATACCCGCCGATGCTGGCTGCGCTCATCGAGCGGGACGTCGCTGCCGGACGGCTTCAAAGCGCCCGGGGCACCTTCGACTTCCAGTTCTTCTCGAGGCTCTTCGACGCTCCCAGCGGCTACTACCAAAGCACCACGGCCGACACCGGGTTCGAGCAATTCACCGGCCTCTGGGGCAGCACGCTCTTCGGCGGCTACCGCATCTCCGGCGGTGGGCTGTTGCCCGACTACGAAAAGAGTCGCACCCAAGGTTCGGGCGAGCCCCGGATCGGATTCCGACTGCCCCTGTTGAGGGATGGTTCCATCGATCGGAGACGGGCCAATCTCATCAAGGCCAAGCTCGACCAGGAACTGGCCGACCCGGTGATCCACCGCCAACAACTCGACTTCATCCGGGCCGCCACCGCCGGGTACTATGGTTGGCTCGCGGCCGGGGAACGACTGCGTCTGGCTGAAACCCTCCTGCGCATCGCCCGCGAGCGGATGGACGCCCTCAAGACCCAGACCGACTCCGGGCTGATTCCACGCATCGTGCTGACCGACAACCGGCGGCTCATCGTCTCGCGCGAGTTGGCTGTGGTGCAGGCACGCCGCCGATTCGAGGCCGCCGCGTTGGCCCTGTCGCTCTTCCATCGCGATGGCGGCGAGAACCCCGTCGTGGCCACACGGGACCGGCTACCCCCTGCCCTGCCCACACCGGAAGGCCCCGAGGCCAACCTGCTCCAACAAGACCTGCAACGGGCCCTGACCACCCGCCCCGAGCTCAAACGACTCGGCCTCGTCCAGGACAAGCTCGAGGTGGATCGCCGACTGGCCAAGAACCAACTCCTGCCCAACCTCGATGCCGGCGTCAGCGCCAGTCGCGACTACGGCGACCGCCGCTACAAAGACCAGACCGAGGCCGAGGTTCAGGTGGGTGTCGAACTGCGCGTGCCGATGCAACGGCGCGAGGCCAAGGGGCGGCTCGCGGAGGTCGAGGCCCAACTCGAACAACTCACCCGCGAGCAGCAGTTCGCCCGCGACCGGATCCAGACCGAGGTCCGCGATTCGTTCTCCGCCTGGAGTGCGGCCCACGAGCAGACGCTCCAGGCTCGCCTCAATGTGCGTCTGGCGGTGGAGCTTCAGGAGGCCGAGACCGAGCGCTTCGCCCGCGGTGCCTCAGACCTGCTGGCCCTGCAATTGCGCGAGCAGGCGGCCTTCGACGCGCAAGTCAGTGCCGTGGACATCGATGCCGACTGCTTTCGGGCCCAGGCCGATTACCGCGCAGCCACCGTGGCGGAGGGCCTGAACCGGGACAAAGCCCCCAAGAAACCCTGATCGCCAACCCGGTCGAACCGAAGTCCACCCGGACCCGAGTCTCAAAACCTGCGTTTGCCAATCGTACGCAGGCGTACCACTTTGGGGCAGGTCTATCGATTTCATGAGCACCATCCCGCATCTCCCCGTCCTTCGCCTCGGCCGCAGCTACGCCTCCCTGGAACAAACCGAAGTGAAGGATTTCCGGACCGGAGAGGTCCGCGCCGTCGTCTCGTCGGTGAATGCCGGCATCGTCAAGAAAGACCTGACCAAACTGGGGGCTGCCCGGGCTGCACTGAACCGCTTCAGTGTCGCCGAACTCATGGCCCTGAGCGCCAAGGCCGGCGACCTGTTCCTCAACGGCACGTTGCCGCTCGGGGACCGCGGCCACACGCAGAGCGCCGACGAGTACATCCAGACCCTGAGCAGCACGAGTGGTCTGCCGCATGTCATGGTGAAGCGGAACATGGCGAAGATCCATTATGCCCTGACCCACATGCCCGAGGTGCTCAACGGCCTTTCGCGCGGGCTCGACTTCACCATCCTCGACAAGGGGCGCGGCGAGCAGTTCGGCACCAAGCTGGCCTTCTTCCCCTCGGCCCAGGCGCTCGGCCTGGTCATGCCCAGCAACTCGCCCGCCGTGAACTCCCTGTGGATCCCGGCCATCTCGCTCAAGACGCCGGTGGTCATCAAGCCCGGCAAGGAGGAGCCTTGGACCCCGTTCCGCTTGATCCAGGCCTTCATCGCGGCCGGAGTGCCCGCCGAGGCCTTCGGCTTCTACCCCACCGACCACGAGGGCGCCGGCGCCATCCTGAACCTCTGCGGCCGTGCACTGATCTTCGGCGACAAGTCCACCACCCAGCAATACGCCCACAATCCGGCCATCCAGATCCACGGCCCCGGTTGGAGCAAATTCATCATCGGCGAGGACCAGATCGAACGCTGGCCCGAGTTCATCGACGTGATCGCCGCCAGCATCTCCGACAACGGCGGCCGCTCGTGCATCAACGCCAGTGCGGTGGTGGTACCCAAGTACGCCGAAGAGATCGCCGACGCGCTGGCCAAGAAACTGGGTCCGATCGCGCCCACCACCTCCGACGATCCCGAAGCCCGGCTCTCCGGGTTCGCCAACCCGAAGATGGCCGACTTCATCGAGGGTCAGATCGAGGAGGGCCTCAAGACCCCGGGCGCCGAGGATGTCACGGCCCGCTACCGGGGCGGTCCCCGCAAGGTGTCCAGCGAGGCCGGCACGTTCATGCGCCCGACCATCGTTCGCTGCGACTCCTTCGCCCACCCGCTGGCCAACCGCGAGTTCCTCTGCCCCTACGCCAGCGTGGTCCAATGCGCCCAGTCCGAGGTGCTCAAGCACATCGGCTACACCTTGGCCTGCTCGGCGATCACCCAAGACCCCGCCTTCATCCGCGATCTCGAGGCCTTCACCGAAATCGATCGCCTGAACATCGGCCCGGTCTCGACCATGAAGATCTCCTGGGACCAACCGCACGAGGGCAACATGTTCGAGTTCCTCTGGCAGCGCCGATCCATCGAGTACGGCTGGTGATGGCCGGGCCCGCACGGGCCTGCCTCAGGGAATTCGCCGACCGCCCCGCCTTCAAACAGCGGGGCGGTTTTGTGTCGCCCCCAGACGACCTCAAGGGGCTGTCGTCCGTGACTCCCCCGACTTGCCGGCCAGATACAGCAGCACCACCAGCACCGCGAAGGGCAACAGCGAGAGGGCGTCCGACGAGGGGCCCTCGAAGAAGGGGTTGTGGGCGCTCATCCACTTCTCGACCGCTTCGTTGAAGCCGGTGGTCACGCCCTGGCTGATGGCCACACCGATGCCGGCGATGCTCCCGCCGGCGATGTAGCCGCTGGCCATCAGCACTCCCGGCGACCGGTCGCTCTCGGCGGCGATCTCGGCGGCGGTCATCCCTTGTGAATGCCCACGGGCATGGGTGGCGCGATCCACCCACCAGCGCACACAGCCGCCGACGAAAATTCCCAGCGAGGTCGAGATCGGCAGATAGACCCCGACGGCGAAGGCCAGCGACGGGATGCCGCTCAGCTCGAGCACCAGGGCGATCATCACCCCGATCAGCACCAGATCCCAGGGGAGCTTCCGGTCGAGCACCCCTTTGATGATGTAGCTGACCAGCACGGTCTTCGGGGCGTCGTACTTGGTGACCGTCGCGCCGTTGGGCAACTTCGCCTCGGTGCCCGTGATCGCCGGATCGACCAGCCAGACGGCCTTGCCCGAATCGTCGACCAGCCACTTGCGCGCCACCCCGTTGGTGTCGGTCTGGTGCCAGACCCGGTACTCCTGCGCATCGACGCCGGACATCGGCCCGACGAGATGGGCCCGCGGGGCGTCGACCAAAGCCTGGGCCGGAGCCACCAGGCCCGGGGCGACGTCCGAAGCGCGCACGTGGATGGTGCCCGCGTTGTTCATGGCCAACAGCACCCACCCCATCACCACCGCCGAAGCGAAGGCTCCGATCAGGATGGCGAGCTGCTGATGGCGGGGAGTGCCTCCGATCAGGAATCCCGTCTTCAGGTCCTGCGACGTGGTGCCTCCATTGGAACAGGCGATGCACACGATACCGCCCACCGACAAGGCGGTCACGTAGTGGGCGGAACCCGTCCAGCCCACGGCCACGAAGGTCAGGCAAGTCAGCAGCAGGGTGGCGATCGTCATGCCTGAGATGGGGTTCGAGCTGGACCCCACTTCTCCGGTCAGCCGCGAGGAGACCGTCACGAACAGGAATCCGAGGATGAGAATCAGCGCCGCCCCCAACAAGTTCATGTGCAACGCGGGGGCCAAGGTGATCGCCGCCATCAGGACGAACACCCCGCCCACCACCCATTTCAAGGAGAGGTCCCGGTCACGCCGGTCGCCGTCGGGGCTCGATCCTTCCGCCCGGGCTCCGAGCAGATCACCCAGACCGGCCCGCAGCGTCCGCCACAGCGTGGGCATCGAGCGCAACAGACTGACCAACCCGCCGGCGGCCACCGCGCCCGCCCCGATGTAGAGCAGGTACGCGCTGCGGATGCCGTTGGGCGACAAGTCGGCGATCAGCTTCTTGCCGGGGGCCAGCGGACCGGCCAACCCACTCCCGAAATACTGGATGAGCGGAATGAGCACCAGGTAGCTGAGCACACCGCCCGCAGCCATGACACCGGCGATGCGGGGGCCGATGATGTAGCCCACGCCAACCATTTCGGGCGAGATCTCGCAGGAGACCGATCCGCCCTTGAGCGGAGCCCCGAAGACCTTCTCCGGGGCTTCTTTCCATAGCTTCAGCGCCGAGTTGCTGAACTTGTAGAGCAACCCCAGGGCGAACCCGCCGAAGATGGTCTTGGCCTGGATGCCCGCCCCGGCGACCTCCCGCGCATAGGCCGGATCGGCCGCGGCGCGGGATTCGTCATTCGCCCCCGCCTTGAGCACCTCGGCGCAGGCCGTGCCCTCGGGATACTTGAGCTCCCCATGCTGCTGGACGATGAGCGGTCTGCGCAGCGGGATCATCAGGAGGATTCCCAGGAGTCCCCCGAGCACCGCCACCAACAGCACCCGGCCCACCTCGAGATCGAAGCCCAGGATCAGGATCGCCGGCATGGTGACTGCCGCCCCGAAGGCGAGCGATTCGCCCGCCGATCCGGCCGTCTGGGCGATGTTGTGCTCGAGGATGCTCGCGTCGCGCCCGCCCATCTTGGCCCATAGGCGGAACAGCGTGACCGAGATCACCGCCACCGGGATGGAGGCGCTGACCGTCAGGCCCACCTTCAATGCCAGGTAGAGCGACGAGGCTCCGAAGATGATGCCCAGGAGCGATCCGACGATGACCGATCGGGCGGTGAATTCGCGCAACGTCGTCTTCGCCGGGATGTAGGGAGTGAACGAGGGGGAGGGCCGGGCCATGGACGCAGACTACACCGAAGGGCGGTTTTTCCCAGTGGATCGTCTGCGAACCCATCCCAGGGGAGGTTGTCACCGGGAAATCACCGGACCGGAACCCTGGAGACCACTGGACCATTGCCCCCGAGCCTCCGCGAGCGTTTCATGAGGACGCTCTCGAACCTCCATGAATGATCGGCGTCACTTTCTGAAATCCTTGGTTTCGGCCCCGGCCGTTTCGGCACTGGCGGTCAGCGGAGTCCAAGCCGCGACAGATCCGGCCAAGACCGGTTCCGCTCCAGGCACCCGTCCGCTGCCCACCGGCACCCCACGCCGCGTGATCCACTTGGTGGCCGACGGCATGAGTTCGGGCATCCTCGCCTGCGCCAACCAGTACTCCGAACTGGATCGAGGCCGTCCGCTGACCTGGTTCCGACTCGTGGACCAACCGTCCACGCGGCAGGCGGTGATGAACGTGCGGTCGCAGAACTCGCTGGTCACCGATTCTTCGGCCTCGTCCTGCGCCTGGGGCAGCGGCGTGCGCATTCCCAATGGCAAGGTCAACCAGTCGAGCAAGGGCGAGAAACTCGTCACCCTGTACGAACTGCTCGGGCAGGCGGGTTGGAAGCGCGGCCTGGTGACCACCACCGAGATCACCCACGCGACCCCGGCCGGGTTCATCGCCTGCGTCAGCGCGCGGGCCAGCGGCGAGGACATCGCCACCCAGTACCTCGAACGCCGCATCGACCTGGCCCTCGGCGGGGCCAGCAACCACTTCCGCGGCGACAAGCGCAAGGACAAGCGGGACCTGCTCGGGGATTTCCGTCGGCTCGAATACGCCGTGCTGCGCACCCCCTCGGATCTGGCCTCGGCCCCGCGTGACCAGCGCTGGCTGGGCGTCTTCTCGGAAGGCCATATCCCGTATGTGGTGGACCAGCGGGGCGGCCTCACGAAGGTTCCGCCGGCACCCTCGCTGGCCGCGATGACCCGGGCCGCCCTGCGGCGCTTCGCCACCGAAGACCGCTTCATCCTGCAGGTCGAGGGCGGGCGGGTGGACCACGGCTGCCACAACAACGACGCCGCCGCGGCCATCCACGAACTCATCGCCTTCGACCAGGCCATCGATGTCTGTCTGGAGTTCCAGAAGGAGCACCCCGACACCTTCCTGCTCATCACCACCGACCACGCCACGGCCAATCCGGGTCTCAACGGCATCGGGGAAACCTACGAGAAGACCAACGCCACCTTCCACAACCTCAAGAAGGTCCGGCAATCGGTCGGCGAGATCCTCAACCGGTTGCGCACCGCCGAGAACCGGATGCAGGCCGCCACTCGTCTCCAGGAGTCGACCGGCTATGCGGCCAGCACCCGGCGCATGGAGACCCTGGAACCCTTCCTGAAGAAGAAGGGGTACGCCCTGTTCGACGCCTTCAACTCGGACACCTGCGCCCTCGGGCAGGTGCTGGCCAACCACACTGGCATCGCCTTCACCAGCGGCAATCACACCTCCGACTACGTCCCCGTGCTGGCCCTGGGACCGGGATCCGACCGGATCGAAGGGTTTATCCAGAACACCGAACTCTTCAGCCACTACCTCGACTTCGCCGGGCTCTCCTTCCGCAATCCCCAGGAACCCCTCGTGGCCGGTGCGTGTCAGGCTCCGACCACGGAAGACCTCTCCGAGTACCTGAGAACGGCCTGATCGGAAGGGCCCAGACCACCCCGGCCCTTCGAAGGATGCTTCAGAAAAGGCCCCTTCAGAAATGGGGCATGCGCAGGAGGATTTGCAGGATCGCGAACCCGGTGGACCACCATCCCTGTGACGACGCGCTCGAGGCGCCCTGCAACTGTCGCCAGAGATCGGACTCGGCTGCGGGGAGCGACAGGGGCATTCGATCGCCGTAGTAATCCGGCTTTGAGGGGTCGGTCTTGAGCAGGAGTTCCTCGTAATCGGTGAGGCCGTCCTCATCGGTGTCGTAGGTGTTCACCGTCAAGGTCACCTCATCACTCCAGACCGATCCATACGGATTGGAAACCTGAACGCGATAGCGCCCATCGGCATGCGGCCGCACATGACGGAGGGTCAGTCGCTCGCGGGTCGCCGAGGGAAGGCTCTTTCCGTTGCACTGCCACTGATACAGCAGCCCCCCGGAACCCGTCGCCGCCACTTCGAAGACCACCTCAGGCTCGCCCTCGGCCACCGCCACCGGAACCGGTTGCGATCGGATGCTCGGAGGCATCAATGGAAACACCGTCAGCAGGGCCGACTCGCTGAAAACGGCACCCGAAGCATTCTGGACGAGCACCCGGTAACGCCCGCCATCCAACGCCGGAGGCACATTGCTGAGGGTCAGCTCCGGTTGTTGCGCCCCGGGGAGATTGGTCTGGTTCAACTGCCACTGGAAGGTGCAGCCGGCCGACTCCTGCACCGACACCGCGAAGGTCACATCGCGCCCTTTTTCAACCGACTGGGCCTGAGGTTGGCGGACGAGGATCGGGGTCACCCCCAACCCTTCGGTGTCATGGGCATGCAAGCTCATGATCGCTTCCACCGACAGCGCTTTCCCATAGAGGCGCAGGCTGTCGATCTGCCCCTGCAGTCGTCCGCGGGCCGTCCCGGAGAGGCCACCCACGGTCAGGGGCGTCCTCAAGTGGCTCGGATTCACCTCGATCGGACGGGCGCCGACCGATCGGCCATCGATCCAGAGTCGGACTTCCATGGCGATTTCGTTGCTCGGTTGAGGACGATCGAAGACCACCACCACGTGACGCCAGTCGCCCGGATTCCGGGGGACCGCGAAGCCCACTTCCCCGCCGACGCCCCCGGAGACCCACAACCGATCGTCATCGATCCGGAGATGGAATCCCGACTGACCGGGATCCGACTCCCGGGCGCACCCCAGAAGGAACCCGCGGGCCGGCGTGTGCATCCAGAACGACACGGTCGTGCCGCGATGACCATTGGGACCGAACCCCGCCAGCGAGGGGATCGTGATGCCGGCACACCCCTCCTCGAGTCCGAGCACCTGATTGGGAAAGGCTCTGCGGGTGGTTGAAAACCGCGGGAGGGCTCCGACCGGGTCGCTGAGCGCATGTCGCCCGAAGCCGCTGTGGTCCTGAAGGTCGCCATCGAAGGGATAATACCCCACCAGACCGGCATCCGGGGCCGGGGCGGCCCGCCCCGGGAGCATCAGGACTCCGATCAGAAGCCCCCACCCGAGCGCCACCCACCACCGCAGGGGTTCGGATCGAATGGAAGTCGGCTCGGCCTGCATCGCGTTCAGGGAAACTCTGTATGCGACCCGATCCGGAAGCGCAACCCTCCAGACTCCCGACCGCGGAGGATTCCCCGAACAACCCTCCGGTCAGCGATGCAACCGGACAGGCTGATCACCTGCCGAACTGGCGCCGGGCGAACTCCAGGAATTTCACCCAGTCGTACAGGTCCACCGAATGGCCACCGGGTCGGTTGTGGCAGGCGATGTCGCCGTCGGTGAGTGCGCCCCCGACCGGAGGGCGGCGTCGGCGAGTCGAGGCCCTTCTTGCCCAGGATTCGCATCGTGGCCGTCATCGCGGGTGCCCGAGAAACTGTGGAGCAGGAACACCGGTGAAGGCTTGCCGGCTGCCTGCGGGGTGAAGACCCGAATCCGCAACTCGGCGTCTCTCTGGGTGTTGTGGAACCGGAGCCGGACGTCTTTCCGGACGGACTTGTCCCCCATGAAAGACCGGTTTGTCTTCAGGAGTTCCACCGAAGTTTGGACCGGTGTTTCCGGGTTTGGAACCACACCGTAGATCAGGTTGCAAAAGATCGAGATGAGTTGCGGGCGTCGGATCCGGAACCACTCCTCCGGCGTGGTGATGGGCCGCCCCTCGGCGGAGACCAGGGCCGCCGGCAGTTGGTAGGCGGGCACTTTCGATTCCTCCCGGATGACATCGAAGTCGTGATTCTTGGGCTCATCGGCCCGCAGAACCACCGAGCCCAATCCCAGCAACCAACCGCCATGGAAGCACACCGATCGCCACAGGTTCATGGTCGGGGTTGGTCTACACGACCTACCCGCGCGTGTCGTGGGCAATCCCGACCCGGAACCGGGTCCAGCACTCCACGATCACCGCTCCGTCAACGACCAGTCCCAGAGCACCACATCCCAGACCAGGCCTTGGCATTCGATTTCGTTGATCACCTCGAAACCCACCCGCTGGTGGGCTTTGAGGGAACGCCGGTTGGCCCGCGCAATGTCGGTGACCCCGCACCGGTATCGCCCCTGCAACGACTCCCGGAATCCGCCGTACAATCGCTCCACCAACCCCTGCCCCCGGTGATCGCGATCCACGCACAATTGCCCCACCACCACATACTCGGTGTCGGCCAGGGCCATGCCCCGATGCGACAGCCCGTCGATCGCATCGAACAATGCGGCCACGAAGGGATGTCCGTTGTGGACCTCGCGCGTGATCACGAGGGCATACCCGACCACGCGACCGTCCTCCACGGCGATCACCGAGGGGTGCTGGCGGTGCATTTGCTCGAGGTAGGCCAGGTCGTATTCGGCGATGAGGAACCCCTGCTCGGCCGCCTCGGCTTCGGCGAGGTGGCGGCGCAGATTGCGCCGCTGCAATTCGAGGATGCCCTCGAGTTGCGAACTCGTCTCGACCGGCTGGATGGTCACCATTGCGGGAAGTCGTCGCCCGCGGAATCCGCCGCCGGCGGTCGATGCGGAGACCTTGCACGGTGCCGGCCCGAATGCCTAGCGTCGGTCCATGCCTCTTGGACGAACCGCCTGGCTCGGGGCTCTGATCGGCCTGCTGACCGCCTGCCATTGCCCAAAGCCTGCGGTGTCGCCTTCGGCTTCGACTTCCCCCATGCGACTGCTCTTCGTGGGCAACAGCCTCACCTATTACAACGGCGGCCTGGAGAACCACGTGCGCCTCTTGGCCGCCTCGGCCACCCCACCACGCCTTGTGGAGGCCGATCGCGCCACCCAAGGCGGCGCCACCCTGCGCACCCTGCACGGCCTGCCCCGGGTGCATGAGCGGATCCGGACCGGACGATACAATCGGGTGATTCTGCAGGATGACATCCCGGAGTTCCCCGAGCACCGCATCGACCCCTTCGACGAGTTCGTGCGGCTCTTCGATTCCGAGATCCGTGCGACCGGGGCACGACCGGTGCTCTTCATGGCCTGGCCTTACGAGCGCCTCGGCTGGATCTCCCTGGAATCCATCGCCGAGGCCCATCACCGCATCGGAGCCGAACTCGGATTGCCGGTGGCTCCCGTCGGCCTGGCCTTCAGGCGATCGCTCGAAGCCCGCCCCGGACTCCCCATGCTGGGCCCTGACGGGGAACACGAAAGCCTGCACGGCACCTATCTGGCCGCCTGCGTGATCTATTCGACGGTCTTCGAAGCCAACCCCGTGGGCCTGCCGTACCACCCGGAGGGTGTCTCGGCCGAGGAGGCCACCTTCCTGCAAACCATCGCGTGGCAGAGCCGCCCGAAGCGCCCACGACCATGAACCCTTTCCAGACGTTGAGTTGGACGCTCGGGATCGTGCTCGGCCTGGCCGGCTGCGGTGCGCGTGAGACTCCTTCGGGCCCGACCGGCACGACGCCGGTCGCCACGCAATCCCAGGGCTCGGAACCGGTCATCCTGCTCTCGCTCGACAACGGCTTCCATCCGGTGCCCATTCCCTTGACCACCGACCACGGATTCCTCGTCGCCAATGTCGGCGATGACGACCATCCGGAACCCCGGGTGAGCGTGGGCTCTCGCCCCGATCGCCGGGTCCAGGCCTGTCGTTCTCTGGCCGAATTCGAGAAGGCCATCGCCGAGATTCCCGCGGGCACCCTCATCCACCGCTACGAACGCTGCCTGAGGCCGGCCTCAAGCGGCCTGGACGAGGGATTCATCCAAGGCGTCGAAGCGATCCTGGTGCAGGCCCGCACGCGGGGCATCCATGTGGCTGCGGAACCGGTGGTCACTTGCCTCTGCGGAAATTAGCCCCACCCACCCGATCAGCCCCCGGCCAAAAGCATCAACCGATCGCGCCTTCGATCAGTTCGCCGTGCACATCGGTGAGCCGGTGATCGCGCCCTCCGGAACGGAAGGTCAACCGCCGATGGTCGACCCCCAACTGATGCAGCACCGTGGCATGGAGATCATGCACGCGGCACACCGTGTCCACCGCCCGGTACCCGAACTCGTCGGTGGCGCCGATGACCGTTCCGCCGCGGATCCCGCCCCCGGCCATCCACACCGAAAAGGCGAAGGGATTGTGATCACGCCCGTTGGAGCCCTGCGCGAAGGGGGTTCGACCGAACTCGCCCGCCCACACCAGCAGAGTGGACTCCAGCAGACCGCGCCGTTTGAGATCGAGGATCAGGGCCGTGATCGGCTGGTCCACGGCCCGGGCATTGGCCTCGTGGCCGGCCTTGAGATCGCTGTGCTGATCCCAACGGTCGCCGATGGTGCGTGGACACGTCACCTCGATGAAGCGGACTCCCCGTTCGACCAGTCGGCGGGCCAGACAGCATTCTCGGGCGTAGATGCGGGTCGGCTCGAAGGGACTGTCGAATCCGTACAGCGCCTTCGTCTCGGCGCTCTCGCCGTCGAGGGCCGACAATTCGGGCACGGCCGACTGCATGCGATAGGCCAGTTCGTGGTTGGCGATGGCGCTGTCGACGGCCTCGGCGCCGGTCTCGTGGGCGAAGGCGGAATCCAGACGCCCGATGAGCTGGCGTTTGCGTCGCTGCACCGACTCCGGGTCGCGGGGCGTCGCATCGGCGATGGTCTCCCCCCGCGGCCGGAGGATGGATCCCTGATGCCGGGCCGGTAGGAATCCCGCGGAGAAGCAATCCAAGCCTCCCGGCGGCACCAGCCCTCCTTCCACGACCACGAAACCCGGCAGATTGTCGTTCTCGGTGCCCAAGCCATACGACATCCAGGCCCCCATGGACGGCCGGCCGGGAATGCCCAACCCCGTGTGCAGGAAGTAATTGGCATTGGTGTGCTCGCTGAACTCGCTGGTCATCGAGCGGATCACACACAACTCGTCGGCCACCCGTCCGAGATTCGGGAAGAGCTCCGAAATGGGAATGCCGGACTGCCCGTGCTGGCTGAACTTCCAAGGCGAGGCCAGCGTATTGCCGTTGTTGTTGAACTGCGTCGGAGCCATCGGCAACGGAAAGGGTTTGCCGTGGTAATCGGCCAACCGCGGCTTCGGATCGAAGGTGTCCATCTGGGCCGGCCCCCCATCCTGATACAGGAAGATCACACTGCGGGCCCGGGCCGGAGCATGGGTCGTGGCGAGGGCGCGGGCATCCCGCGTCGAGCCCGCACCGGCCGCCCGAGCCGATTCGGCCGAGCCCATCAACCCTGCCAGAGCCCACAGCCCCAGACCGCTGCCCGAGAGGGACAGCATCTCACGTCGGCTGAAAGGACCGGGTCGAGTCCGTCCGCAGGGATGGCTGGAATGGGGGTTCATCGGAGGAATACGAATTCTTTGGAGGCGAAGAGGGCGTGGGTGAGTGCCGTGTAGGCGGCCCGTTCACGGATCAGCCCCTCGGTGTCGGAAGCGGCGGTTCGCTCCGACTCCAGGAACTCCAGAGCCAAACGAACCTCGTCGGATCGCGGAGCACGGGAGAACGCCGAACGCCAGAGGTGTTCGATCCGGGACCGATCCTGTTCGACCGAGGGCGCGATCGCCGCGGCACCCCGATCCGGCAGGAGTGTCTCGGCCCACCGGGCGGCCATCAGGTGCACCAACTCGCTGTTCATGAGGGCCAGGGCCTGCGCCGGCACATTGGAGGCATGGCGGCGCCCGCACGTCGTGGCCGGGGCGGGTTGGTCGAACGATTGGAGGAACGGATCGAGGAAATTGCGGCGCGTCTCGAGATACACACTGCGTCGACGGGCTCCGTCCACAGGGCCCGATTTCCCGGGGCGACCCCGGCCCTGCATGTGCTCGGTCAGGCGGGCCGGCACACTGGCCCCGCCCGCCGTGCGATCGAGCGTGCCCGAAGCCGCCAGCATCGCGTCCCGGATCTCTTCGGCATCCAAGCGCCGGACGGGCAACGGTGCCCAGACCTCGGCCGGAGCCTCTCCGGGATCGGCCGCCGCCTGATAGGCATGCGACACCGCGATCTGCCGGATCACCTGTTTGACGGTGTCACCCCGGGCCAACCGCACCGCCAGATGGTCCAGCAACTCCGGACTCCAGGGGGTGCCGCCCAGTTGCCCGAAATCGTCGGGGGTCTCGACGATCCCCCGCCCGAAGAGCTTGAGCCAGATGCGGTTGGCAGTGGTGCGCCAGAGGAACGGCCGGCGTGGATCGGTGAGTGCGGCCACCATCTCGCGACGACCACTGCCCGTGACCGGGTCTTGGGCGGTCTTGCCCAACAACGACAACCGCGCCAACGGGGCCGCGTCGCCATACCGGTGGGCCGCCCCCCGCAGATGGACAGGCTCATCCAAAGCCCCGCCCTCGTCGGCCATCAGGGCGCGCACCGGCGGCGAACACTCCAACAGCGCCTTCCGCGCCGCGACCGCCTGCAGGCGGGCCTCAGCCAATCCCGGTGCGGTCGGGTTCAGCCCGGTGGCCAGACCGTCGGCATCCCACTGCTCGAGCGGAGGCGGCGTGGGGCTGTCGCTCGTGAGAATCGCATCCACTTCGACCCATCCGGGACCGTCATCCTGGACTTCGAAATGGACCCGTTCGCCCTGGTAGCGGGCGAAATCGAAGGTTTCGATGCGCCAGGGTGTGTCGCGAGGATCCCGGGCGGCCTCGGCCCCTTCGGCGCGGGCCAGGCGTCGACGGAACCCTTCGAAGAGCAGGCCCACATGCTTGTCGAGCCAGTAGTTGTCGATCACGGCACGGAACGCCGCATCGCTGCCCCGGATCCGCAGATGGAAATACCGCTTCTCGAGGGTGAAATCGGCCGATCGAGCACTGCCCGACAGCGGCACCGCCCCGCGCGCACTGTCGAGCGTGCCGGTCTCGGCGGCCCGCCACTGGCCGCTGGCGTCGAGGGCGAGCAACGAACCCGAGGCGTCGAAGGCGTGTCCCGATCGGGACCAGGCCGTACCACCACCGGCCAGATCATCCAACACCGTGGCGGCGCCGCTCGTCACGGGCCGGGTCACCCCCACCACCCCGGAGATCCGGGTCGCCGCCTCCAGAGAGGTGCGAAGCGCATCGGCCCGTTCGGGCATCCGCGCGTCGGCGTCGACGAAGCCCTCGATGCGCCGGGTGTTCCGGGCCACGCCGAAGAGCGCGTAGAAATCGCGGGTGGGAATCGGATCGAACTTGTGGTCGTGGCACCGGGCGCAGGCGATGGAGAGACCGAAGAGACTCCGACCGGCGACATCGACCGCACCGGCCAGTCGATCGGCCTCATCCTGCCGGACATCCACGGGGGCATGGGTGGCCGGTCCCAGGAACCACCAGGCCGTGCCGAGGGGGGCGGCATTGGGAAGCCCCAACGCGGGACGGGGCGGCATCAGGTCTCCGGCCACCTGCTCGGCCACGAACCGGGCCAACGGCACGTCGGCATTGAAGGCCTCGACCACATAGTCGCGGTAGCGCCAGGCGTAGGGAATCTCGAAATCGAATTCATGCGCCATGGTTTCGGCGAAGCGGGCGAGGTCGAGCCAGTGACGTCCCCAACGTTCACCGAAGGCCGGGTCGGCCAGATACCGGTCCACCTGGCGGGCATACCGCTCGACGGAGGGATCGACCAAAAAGTCGTTCAACTCCTCCGGCGTGGGGGGCAATCCACGGAGGTCGAACGACACGCGTCGCAGGAGCGCCGCCGGATCGACATCCCGGGCCGGAGCCCGCAGCCGAGCGGCCTCTCGATGGGCCAGCGCGAAGGCATCGATGTCGGTGCGGCACCAGGCGGCCTCTTGCACCCGGGGGACCGGCGGATCCTGAAGGGCCCGAAAAGCCCATGGCTCGGCGTAGGCCGCCCCGGCGGCGATCCACTGCTCCAGCGTCCGCACCTCTTCGGCCGTCAACGGCTCACCCTTGGGGGGCATGCGTTCTTCCGGATCGGAATGCACGACCCGCGACAACAGCGCACTCGACGCGGGCTTTCCCGGCACCAAGGCCGGAGCCCCCGATTTCAGCATCGTGGTGGCCCCCTCGAAGGAGTCGAGCCGAAGTCCGGACTTGCGCGCTTCGGCATCGGGTCCGTGGCACGAGTAGCACTTGGCCGCCAGAATCGGACGCACGGAACGGCTGAAATCAGGGCCCGCGGCCACCATCCGACCTGTTCCCAGAATGAATCCCCCGAGCGCAAGGAGGGTGCTCAGCCAGCAACCCATCGATGGAAATACAGTGGACACCCTGAAAGCCTATCATCGGATACCCGCATTGGAAATGCCCATCCTCCTCGGACAACGATCCTCCTCCCGGCAAGCGGCCGCGCCAAACAGGATCGCGAACGGGAGGGCGAACAGGACTCTCGGCCGGGTGAACCGCCGGAGTGAACCCTTGTTCCCGGCGTCGGGTTCTTGCACGGTTGTGGGCTTTCCATGGACTTGAACCTCCCCACCACCATCGCGGGCCTGCTGGTCGGCATCGTCGTGGGCGCCACCGGCGTTGGCGGCGGGGCCCTCATGACCCCGGTGCTCGTCCTGCTGTTAGGGGTGGCTCCCCAAACCGCGGTGGGGACGGACCTCCTGTTCGCCGCATCGACCAAGATCTTCGGGACGGCGGTCCACCACCGGCAGGGCACGGTCGATTGGCCCATCGTCCGTCGTCTGGCTCTGGGCAGTCTTCCCGCTGCGGCCGCGACCCTGGCCTGGATGACGCTCACGGCGACCTCGCAGGTGAGGGATGGATTCCTCATCCGGTTGGTGGCGATCGCCCTGCTGATCACGGCCGTCGGGATCTTGTCGAAAGATTGGCTCCAACGCCTGGGGCGTGAGGGGCATGCCGGCGTGATGGCGTGGCTGGGGCGTTCCCAGGCCATGCTGACGGTCCTCGCAGGGGTGATCCTGGGCATCCTGGTCACCCTGACCTCCATCGGGGCGGGCGCGCTGGGCACCGTGATGCTCGTGTACCTGTACCCGGTGCGCCTGCCCCCCCAACGATTGGTGGGCACCGACCTGGCCCACGCCATCCCGCTGACCATCATCGCCGGCCTCGGACATCTCATGATGGGAAATGTGAACCCGACTCTGCTCGCCAATCTGCTGCTGGGGTCCATACCCGGGGTGCTGGTGGGCTCCTGGATCAGCACCCGCGCCCCGATGCAGTGGGTCCGTGTGGGACTGGCGATCATCCTCGCCGCCGTCGCCTCGAAGATGATGCTGACCTGACCCTTTCGATCCAAGGCGAGTCGGTGTGGGGCTCTACCAGCCCCCCTTCCCACCCTGACTCGGGTCACTTGAGCATCAGTCCGGAAACCGCACGAACCGAGATCCGATCACCCAGCCCATGACCGACTTTCGACAAATCACCTACCGATCGGAGGTCCTGCGCAAGGGCGTCCATCTCTCATCGCTGTCCATCCCGGTCATCTACGCCCTGATTGCGAAGTCGACCGCGCTCTGGATCCTGATTCCGCTGACCGGCGTGTTTCTGATTGTGAACATCCTGGGGCATCGAAGCGGCCCGGTCAGAACCCTGATGATCCGGTATTTGGGCGACATCATGCGCACTCACGAATTGGACGTCGACCGGCGCGTGCTCAATGGGGCCTCCCACGTACTGATCGCGGCCTGCCTGAGCGTCCTGGTGTTCCCGAAACTCGTCGCCATCACCGCCTTTTCGATCCTCATCATCAGCGACATTTGTGCAGCCTTGGTCGGTCGGCGATTCGGGTCCCACCGATTTCTCGACAAGAGCCTCGAGGGGACCCTGGCCTTTGCGGTGTCGGCCGTCGGCGTCGTGCTGGTCATCGCCCACCTCGTTTCGGCGCCGGTCTCCTTCACGATGATCGGGATCGTTGCCGGACTGGTGGGATCGATCGTCGAGAACATCTCACCCCGGCTCCGACTGGACGACAATATCTCGATCCCGTGCAGCGTCGGAACCACCCTGTGGCTGCTGTCTCCGCTGACCCGGGAGTTTCCGATGCCGCCGTGGTGGGTGTGATGCGGGGGGCAGGTCTTCAAGGCGCATCGAACTCCACGTACCGGCTCTCACCCGGCGGCACCTCGATCTCGATCCGGTCGGTGGGCTCCCAAGTGCGGCCCGTCCGCCATTCCCGAGCCGGGGTCCGACCGAACCGGGGCGACAGGCGGATCTTGGCCACCACCTCGGGAACGACGCGGGCCGCGGTGCGCCCCGTCTTGATCACCCCATCGTTGTGGATCAGCTCCACCACCCAGCCGCGTCGATTCCGGTTGATCTGGTATTGGATGGGATCGCCCTCGACGGCGACAGGCCAGGTCTCGGTCGCCAACCGCTGAAGCCGTTCTTCCGAAATGGCCGCGGGGCGCCGGGTCTGCGGATGGACCCACTCCGGCAACACCTCCACCGTTCCGGCGCGCTGAAGTCGCTGCCACGCCTCGGCCGACAACGCCCGGACGTGGCGGTCTTGCAGCAGCAATCGACTACCCGCAGCCAGGGCCGTCTCCAGTTCGCGCACGAATCCGGGGCCGAATTCCAGATCACCCGCGAGCAGGATCACCGGGTAGCGACCCATGAAGGCTCCGGTCGCCGTCGCCAGCGCCACGTCGCACAACTCCCCGTGCCGCGTGGGCTGCAGGTAATTCGCCTCCGGATTGGGCGGATTGCCCGGGACCGGCATTCTCGGACCGCCCCCGAACAACTGGGATTCGAGAAGATCGGCCACCTCCTGATCGGCCGGCGTCCTCGGAAAAACGCCCCAGGTCTTGCCAATGTACCCGTTGTAGCCGGCGAGCGGGTCCAGCACCACGAGCAGCGGCGTGTGCGGATTGCCCCGATCGTGGGCCCGCATGAAGGCGAAGGCCTCGGCAGCGGCCCGGCCGTGCTCGGTCAAAGCCCAGGGTTCCTTTCCGGTCTCGAAGAAGCAGTTGACGCTGTTCTCCGGCGTCACCAACGCCGCCCCGGCGAACCACGCATGGTGCCACATCCGCAGGCACAGGCTCAGCGAATGCCCCGCATCGAGGCCGGTGGCGGTCGGGCCGTGGGTGTCGAGCGGGCCGCGGGTGGTGACGGCATTGCCGAACCACGGGCTCATTTGGACCGACCACGGCAGGTTCCACTGGCGGGCCGCACCCCGGGAAAAGGCGAACTTCGACTGGGTGAACCCGATGTTCTCGCCCACTTCGATACCGACCACACTCGCGCCCCACTCGGCGGCGTAGCACTCGTAGTGGGAGTGGCCCGTGACGCTGATGACACGCCCTCCCTTGGCCTGTCGGTGCCACAGGAAGTATTGGCGCAATTGATCGTAGGCCTCACGCCGGGTCTTCGGAATCGGGTCGTAGCCCTGCGTCTCCGGAGGGCGGAAGAATCGACTCCGCTGGCTCTCGAAGTCCTTCCCCAGCACCTCCCGCATCCAGCGCTCATCGGTCCGCAACCGATGGTAGTGATAGCCCCACTCCCCCAACTGGATCGCGTTGAAGACCCCGGCTCCGTCAAGGATCCGGACGGCGGCCTCGTCGTCGGCTTGCAGCACGCTCGTGCCTCCCTCCAGTTGCATCCGGCCGCCGTCGGGCGGATAGAGGATCACCGGCCAACGACGCCGCGCCAGCACCTCGAAGGCGGCTCGGGATCCGGCCGCGGCCGCCGGCCCCGGATCGAGCGCATTGGCCAACCCCTGCCGTTCGAGCGCATCCAGGAACGACTGCAATTCTCCCAGCTCGGACGGGCATCCGTAGAGGGAGAAGTGGAAGTTCGTGGATCCGGGCAAGTGACGCAGCGCTGGGGCGGTGTGGCGAAAGACGGCCTGGCCCGGCCGATCCGGTTTCGCATTCGGAGACGACGGGGAACGACGGGTCCAGGCCAGCACGCGGCCCGCAGCCTCCAGGGCCTGGGGCTCGCGGTGCACGACCCCGTGCAGGGCCAGCGCCAGGATCACCTCGTTGTAGTTGATGCCTTTGGGTTGCCCATTGTAGCCGGGTTCCTTGCCGACGCCCGTGCGGGTATTGCCCCGCACGTCCACCTCGCCCGTCTCCAGCACCCGCGAGATCTGCCAGCGGGCGGCCTTCTGAAGGGCCTCGTCGAGCTCGGGCATCGGGACATGCAGGGCGAGCACTTGGGCGAAGAGCAGCGATACCGCGTTGTAGCTCGAATCACGGCCCCCATGCTCCAGGAACACCCCGTCGGCATCGCGTTGCAGCAGGGCCTCGGCCACCAGTCGCCGGGAGGTCGCCACCAGGGTCTCGTCGTTCAGCACCCGCCCGCAGGTCCCGAATGCCTTGGCCGCGATGAACACCCGGTTCACCGCCTTGCGGCTCTTGGGCAGGATGGTGGGCTCGCCGGCCGCGAGGAAGTCGCAGGCCCGCCGCAGCTTCGGCTCGAGAGCGCGGAGGCGTTCCCGGAAATGGGCCTCATGCGGCGACTGGCGGATCACCAGAATGGCCCGTCCCAGTTCCTGCAGGAAGAAATAGGCTGTCTCGACGGCCGCGGGCCCCGATGCCGAACTACCCCCGTTCGGCCGCTCCGCCGCGGTGAATCCGCCATCTTCGCGCTGGTGCTCGAACGCCACTTCGATGCCTTTCCAAGCACGGTCGGCCCGGGCGAGGTCGCCGGCCACGACCGCCGCGATGACCGCCCGGCAACTGCCCCGTTGGGCCCCCGCCTCAATCCAACGCCCCTGACCCCGGTTCCCGCCGGCCAGCCCCTGCTCGTCCGGCAGGTCGTTGCGGCTCAATTCGTCGAGCCACCCCGCCGGGAGGGCACGCAACACATCGTATTCACGGAGCTTCGGCAAGGGCTCTGCGGCCAGAAGTCGTGCGGAATCCCTGTTGAACCCTCCGAATGCCACCCACCCGCAGGCGATGCAGAGAAGGAACCGGAACACCCGAATGCGGGAGGAGCGCAAGGTCATGGAATACGTGAGTGGAAAATACCGCGGCGTTTTCTTTTCAGGATGGCGAGGTCGGACTCAAGGCTCTTTCGACCATTCGGCCCATTCGCGTTCGATCTGGTCAGGATCCGGCGGACCATCGGCCAGCAGGATCCGGTACCGCATCCGGTACACCGCTCCCGGCGCCAACGTGAAGTCTCCCTGCTGCTGCGGAGACCAGCAGAAGAACGGCTCGGTGGGGTGGATGCGCATCGATTCGGGAAATCGGAAGTTCGAGGGATGCGCCATGAGCACCACTCCGGCGACACCGGCTCCGACTCCACCGACTTCGCCGCCGCCGGCCTGCGACACCGCCCCGCCGATCCAACACCAGCGGCCTCGCGACTCGTTGCCGGCCACCCGATTCGTGATGCCCTCGGAGGTTCTGAAATGGGCCTTCGCTGCGCCGTCCCAAGCGTCGAGCCCCCGATAGCCCAGCCCCCCGTACCGGTATTGGGGCAAGGCCAGCGGGTGTTCGGTCACATTGGTCTGCCGGATCGTCAGGTCGATCCGGTAGGGCGTTCCCGGTGGGGTCGCCGGAACCCGGATCTTCCACCCCTCCAGCAGCACGGTCGTGGGGGAGTCCCCCGTCAGGTCCACAGACCGGTGCAAGGTCTCGATCTCGGCCCCATCGGCCGCCTCGCGGCCTCCCAGCCATTGGACCATCTCCACCCGCCCCTGCCTCTGCCCCATGTTCCAGAAATCCGGAGCCCGCCCCGCGAACCGGGTATGGGTCCAAGCGGTCCAAACCCCGTGGTGATGCAAATGGTTCTTCGGGTAATCGGCCGAGACGATCGTGCCGGCCGGGGTGACCAACGGGTGGAGGTATCCGGCCCGTCGATACGCCTCGGGCACCCCGGCCGGGAGAGTTCCAGGTCCCCCTCGGTAGGTCGCCACCGGCTTGGATCTCAGACGAAACGTGACAACCCCCTCACCGCACTCCAATCGCACCGGAAGCGGGTCGGCCATGCCCGACACAGCCCCGATGATCCCGATGACGGTGAGTGGAACGAAGAGGCTGATCAGAGATGTCATCGGTTGTGCGGTTGTGCGGCCATGGACCTCCCCACGCCAGAGACACGGTGAGGATCACCGTGAGGATTCCCGGTCACTGCCGATGCGTCGAGCCAGAGTCCTCCGAGTGCTGACTGGGCCCCAAGGCGAGAGCTTGGGGCTTCGAGCTTCGGGGCCCATGCGACAAGGCTCATGGTGACACCAATCGGTAGAACCGGGCCTCGCTCGCCGGAGCCGGCGCCTCGAACTCGACCGTCTGGGGTTCCGCTCGCATGGGTTGGATCTGGAGGGGCACCCAACGCGGAGCGATCAGGGAGTCGCAGGCCTCCACCCGGACGGCCTGCCCCGGAGAGGCCTGCCAACGAAGGCGAAGCCGCCCATCGTGAACGTCGGGGACCATCGCCGGCACCGTCGCCGCCACCGGTTGGCCGGGAGCCCCGCCCCAGACAGGTCCGGGCCGCCAAGAACCAGGCACCCCGGTCTCGGTGAGGGCATCCAACCGTTCCAGCACAAAACCGCCACCATCGGTGCTCGGATGCCACGCGTCCGAATAGGTGAACTCCAACACGGGATTTCCGAAGGGATCCACGAGCACCAAGCGTTCGCCGGAGTTCGAGCACTGCGAGTCCTGGGCCGGATCGGTCGGGTCGCCGTATTGGCCACCGATGCGGATTCCGCGACCGTACCGGTTCTCGAAGGCCGCCCGATGGCGCACGAGCACCAGACGCTCCAGCGGTCCGAGCGACGCTTCGGGCGCCGTGGGGAAGGCGAATCGGATTCCCTCAACGAACGCGAGTCCTCCGAGCGCGACCGGCGCGACGCCCAGATTCTGCAACTCGATGAACTCGTAATCGTCGGCCTTGTAATCGAGACCGCCCGACCGGGCCCGCTCCGCGTCGGTCTGCGGCGGCGGATGATACATCAACCGGGACACCACCAGCGGTCGACTGCCGGGAACGGTGAAGAGCGCCTCGTTGATCGCGCTCCACACACCGCCCGAACGGACCCGGGCCCGGACCCTCCGTGTCTCGTTCAGTGCGAGGGACACGGAGCCGGTGGCGGACGACGCCGACGGGTGGATCGAACCATCCGAACGGCGGGGATCGGAGCCGTCGGTCGTCCAATGGATCGTGCCGGCCGGAGCACGGATCTCGACCAGGGTACCAGCAGGCAGTGATCCGCCGTGCTGGCTGAAACTCGGAGCCACCACCGCGGGATACAGGCCCACCCGGCGGAATCGCCCCAGGGCGATGGCCTGGTTCTTGGGCCAGAACTCGTCCTGCATCCAGCGATTGGCCGCGGCCCATTCCACCTCGCGGCGGTAGGGCGTGGCCCGCATCGCATCTCCCCAGCGGGCCGATTCGGCCACCAGCGCCCGATCGATCTCGGCGGTGCGGCGCTTCCACCGGGCGTCATTCGCCGCGGGTGTCAGCGGCCCGCCATTGAAGAAGCAGCGATGCACCCGGTCGGCGAACCGGAGCCGGAAACCGGCATTCGCCCGCAATCGGGCATAGAGGTAGGTCGGCGTCCCGGCGACATCCACCTCTTCATAGCGACCACCCCAGGAGGTCTGGGTCCGAAGCAGCGAGTTGTTGGAAATCTCCTGATCCCACGGAAAGAACCGGAACCCCTCGCTTTCGGCCCCCCGACGACGCGCCCCCCACCAATTGTGGTTCGGCCAATCGTCGGCCCCGATGGCGATGTGCAGGATCATGTAGTCGATCAGGTTGTCCACATTGAGCAACCGCGGGTAGGCCGGGTTCCGCGTGCCATCGGGATGATTGCCTTCCAATCGTTGGACCGCGGCCTCCGACGAAAGCCCACCGCCCGCCAGCGACATCATCGTGTTCCACGCCTCGGGGGTACCGTTGTCCAGTTCGGTGAAATCCTTGAAGGCGTCGTACTCGTCGGCATCGCCACCGAACTGCGCGGCCTGAAAGGGAGCGCTCGGATGCTCGGTGAGATTGAAGAGCCCCCAATAAAGTCCATTGAGGAAGAGGTGCACGAAACGGCCTCGACAGGCCACCTGCCCCATGTCGGTGAAGGCGTCGCGCACCCATTGATCACGGACATAGGTGGCGTCCTTCCGCAACCAACGGACATGGCCCTCACCATTGGCCCCCCACTCCACACAAGGCCATGCGTCCGTTGAGAGTCCCTTCACCACCACCTCATCGAAGGTGTCCACGACGCCGTCTTCGAAGAGCGGGAATCGGAGCTCGGCGGGCCCATAACGCCGGCTGAAGACCAGACGGAACGAATGCTTCGGAGTGAAGTCGTTCTGACGACTGATGTTGCCATGGATGTGGATCCCGCAATCCACCTGAAACCCCTCGGAACCCTCGGGAAACAGCATCTCCGCCGAGGCCGGCCGTTCCCAGGCCTCCCCGCGCTGGGTGGCGTTGGCATAGATGCCCGAACCGCGGTCCCACAAATCGCGGGGGTCGGCCACCACGCTCAGGATGGGCAGCGCCGCCAGCGCCTCGGTGAATCCGAATCCGGGCAGTGTGCGATCCACCACGTCGGGATCGACCTCGTAGTCGGCCGGCGCGCCATCGGCCCATTGGGTGGGCAGTCCTGCGGGGCGGGCCGGTTGGCGGGCCACGCGATCCGGGAACACATAGGTCCGGGTCACGATCGGCGACGGTGCGTAGCCCTGCCGAACGGCGACGGCACGAATCACGGCCGTGGTGTTCAAAGTCATCTCGGCGACGGCCGTTCCCTCGACCGAAGGCGGTGGCACCACCACGCCATTCGTGAGCGATGGCGGTGAACCGTTGGTGGTGTACACCAGCGTGGCCCCGGGAGAGACCGACGCGATCGCCAGGCCGAAGGGTTCGCGCGCCGTGCCGTGAGGGACGCTGAACTGCGGTGCCCCCAGAAAGCCGAGCACACCATCGCCGTTGACCGTGCCGGGCGTCGGCCCCGGGAGATAGCGATCCGGTTGCAACTCCAGCCCCACCAACTCCGGCCGGATCAGGAATGAGGGATCCCCGGCCGACTCGTTGAGGCCATGGATCGCCAGGACATTGGTGCCCAACTGCAGGAAACTCGCCGCCCCGGCCAGATCGATCTCCTCCACGCGCAGCGCCTCGGCCCGGGATCGACCGGCCGACGCAGAGGCATTCCATGCGGCTTCGGCCGCCTGACGGCGCGCGATCTCGACCCCGTTCAGAAAGGCGATGAACCCCGCATCGTACTGGATGCGGAGCCGGAGGGAGTCGAAGTCCGGAGGCGTGGGCACCGCAAACGGCAGACGCAGATAGACCGAGGCGTTGCGACCCGGCATCACGGAGTCGAGGCGGGTGCCGATGAGCCCGGAAAACCCACCCATATCGAGGGGCGAAGCCCCGGTGGCCAGCGCCTCGATTTCCTGTGCATCCAAGGCACGGTCCCAGACCGCGAAGTCGTCGATGCGTCCGACATATCGCATGCTGCCATCGACCGCGGACCCGACGGTGAGCGATCGGAGCCGCGCGAGCGGATGACTGCCGGTGGCCCGTGCAAAGAGGGTGCCGTTCTGCCAGATTTCCTTGTCCGCTCCGCGCTTGAGGAAGACGTAATGATTCCAGCGCCCTTTCCATCGCGAGGCATCGGGCTCCGCCTTCGACATCCGGGCGGCCCCGCTGCAGCAGTCGCCCCCCAGTCCGGTGTCCCAATACACGACACTGTCGCTCCAGGGCAGATGGGCTTGGGCCGCTCGCGCCCCCGAACCATCGGCGTTCTCTTGGAACCAGAACACCGATCCCTGCGCCGGTTGCGCGGCTCCGCCCCGGATCCACAGGCTCACCGAGAGGGCATTGCTGCGAGTGGCCGAATCGAAGGCTCCCTGCGCGGCCGAAGGCACCACCATGCGCCCTGGGCCGTTCTCGAGGTCGAGGGCCCGGTCGCCGGCCAAACCCGTCCTGCCCCCTCGATCGGCCGTGAAACTCGCCCCTACGAACCGGCCCGGGTTGCCGCGACCACTCCCATCCGGGGCCTGCTGGCTGTTGGCCACGTCGTTGAAATCCCAGGCGGCCAGCAACCCCGGCGACTGCGTGCCCGCGGCCAAGTCAAAGCCGACCCCCGTGGTGCCGGCGATCCAACCGGCCGCGGCGGAGTCGTCGAACGGGCCGTCGGCGAGACTCCCCGTCCATCGGTTCTTCAGCCGATCATCCAGGGGCACCCACGCACGGACTGGGGAGCCCCAAGGAACCACGACCTGGAACGACGCACGCCGGCCCGTGCCGAAGGCGACATCGGGAAACTGCGGCGGATACCGGGGGCTGAAGCGGGTCGAGGCCGAGCCATCGGGACCCAGCAGCGCCAGGTATTCCCCGTCGGACGACAGGCGAAAGGACGCGTGCAATTCCTTGCCGGCCAGGGCGCGGTTCTTGCCCGAAGCGAACACCACCAGCAACCCGCCCGGAGGCAACCGCATCGTCGGCAACGACCAGGTGACCCGATGGCGGGGATCGTCGGTCAATCGCCACCCCGACAACTCGATCGCCGACGAGGCTGACCGGTTCTCCAGCTCGATCCAGTCTGAAAAATCGCCGTCCTCATCGCGCACCGTGCGCGTGTTGTCGGCCATGAACTCGGAGATCACGAGATCCGCGCCCACCAAGCCGCCAACGATGCCCCAGACCGCCCAGCCCCACCAACACACCCACAACAACCGCCACAACCTCGACACCCCACGCGGTGAGACGACCGGCCGCTCCGCCTGCGATGGAACCCTCGATGTCATCGGTCCACAGAGGCCCGTTGTTCAAAGCTGTAGAGGCGGGTGGCGGTACGGACGAGCAACTGCCCTCCCACCGCCACCGGGGAGGCGTGCACCGGTTCTCCGAGATCATTGCGCGCCAATACCGCCAGTGCATTGCCGGCCCGGATCACCGTCACCACCCCGCGCTGCGAGGTCGCATAGATCTTTCCATCCGCCGCCAGGAGGCTGGCGTAGTAATCGCCCGGCGCATCCAGGCGCTCTTCCTGATACAGCGGAACGCCGGTCTTCGGATCGAGGCAGGTCATGAGCCCGCCGTTCTTCACCTGATAGAACCGCCCGCGGTACAGCACCGGAGACGCCACATAGGGCAGCCCCTTCTTGTACCGCCAGCGCACGCCCCCATCGGAGACCCGACCCTGGGCATCGGGCACCACCGCGAACGACTGGTTCTCGACCTTCGAAAAGATGGCCGCCATCGATTCCCACTCCGACCGCTCCACCTTCTGGTTGCGGTTGCCATCCAGATGCTTGAACCGCTGCTTCGCGGCCCCCTCGGGCAATTCGGCGAAGGTCAGTGCTCCATCCCGGTCGCGGTCCTGCGCAGCGAGCACCTCGTCGAAGGGCGGCATGGTGATCCGATCGGAAGAGCGGTCTCCGCCAGTCGTCCAACTCGAGGTCAGCAGCATCCCGTCGCCGATCACCGGCGAGGTGCAGGTGATCCTCGCCAAGCCGCTCACCCGCCAGCGTTCTTCGCCGGTCTGCGGATGGTATCCGATCAACCAAAACGTTCCCGGGACCACCAGGTCGGTCCGTCCATCATGCTCCCAGATCACCGGGGTGCCGAACCCGCGCCGCATCTCCGGCCGATCCACCGTCCAGACCCGGCGGCCGCTCGTCACGTCGACGGCCACCAGCGACGACGGACCATCTTGATCGAGCAATTGGTACACCCGATCGCCGTACAAGACGGGCGACGAACTCGATCCATATTCGGTTTGCGGCACCGGCAGCGGCAACCGCCACAACTCCTGGCCGTCGAGACCCAAGGCCACCAGACCGATCGAACCGAAGTGGACCACGATCCGCCGCCCGTCGGTCGCGGGCGTTGCCGAAGCCGGGCTCCCCAGAGATCGGTGGACTTCTTCGACCGCCGTCACCGGGAACTCCCGCCGCCACCGCTCCCGACCCGAGGCGCGATCCAACGCGATCACGTGACACCGACTCTCCGAGAAACCCGTCACCACCACGGTCTGCCCGAAGACGATCGGCGAAGCGTTGCCCGGTGGCACCGGAACCTGCCATCCCACGGATTCAGAGGCCGAGAACCGGCTGGGGGGCCGAGCGTTCTCCGCCGCAACCCCGCAACCCGAAGGGCCCCGGAACTGAGGCCACTCGATCGCCGCGACCGCTTCGGCCAAGACGCGCCCACCGAGCAGGGCAAGGCCCAGCAACAGGGTTTTGAGAGGCATCGGTCGAACCTACGGAGAACCCCGCCCCTGTAAAGCATCGCCGGCAGCGGGTCAGGATCCCGATCGACGAAGGTCATACCCCTTTGGAATGGGTGAGCACGCGACCCGGCCCAAGCGACCGAACGGATTCCGGAGGAGCGCCCCCGGAGCCGTCCGATGGAGGTACTCGGGTAGAACTGCGTTAGGAAATCCGGTGGAATGCTCGGGGGCTCCGGATGAGCGCGGATCGACTGTGAGGGATTTGAAACCGGCGACTCTTCATGCGCCTCTTGAGGCGCCTTGAACGGAAGAAACCACTCGGAAAGCAACCGGTTTCCGGCCAGAAGGAATCGGAGACGAGGGTCGGAATCGGTGTGTAAACGCTTACTGACAAGGCATTCATGCCAGAATTACCGAGGAAATCAAACCTTCCCCCCTCTCCGGCAACCTTTGGGTGTCCGTTTTGGTGTCCGTTTCCAGATACCAGTTTTCCGGCCCGATATGCGCTCCAGCAACCCCTGCTTCGGCCTGCCCCGACGCACCATCGACAACTGGCTCCAACGGGAATGCCGAACCGTCCGGTATCGGAAGTCGCGCTGACTATCCTATGCCAAGTTGTCGAAGCAGATGGTTCACCTTTTCGAAGGCGTCCCGTTGCCGGATGCCACGCTCGTCCCGATCCAGCGCCTCCTCGAATTCCGCCGCGTCCCGTGGCCCGACGTGATCGAGCGACGCAAATTTACCGGCCAACTTCTTCAACCCCTCCTGAACCAAGCCCAGCTTCAGGTGCGGACGGAATGACTTTACCACCTCATCCACGCCTCCCGCATAGTTCTGGAGGACGAAGTAGATGTCATACGCGTCCTTCGCCTTGCGACGGTCTTCCATCGCGATGCCCTTCATGGCGATGAAGGGTACCACGGACGCGATCTGCACCCTTACCTCGTCCAATGCACCATCCGGAAGTTTCCCCTTCACCGAGATCTGGGCCGGTGGAATCTGAAAGACCAGGTCGCAGCCCCGCGCCTTCCGGGGCTGCATGTCCAAGACCCTTTGAGTGCGTCGACCCTGACCCGTGCCGCCGTACTCGCCTGCCAGAAAATCCACCTGAACCATCTGCCCACGCACAGCCTTCCGGAAGATGAACGGCTGTTGAGGGTCCGGGGTGTAACCATGCTGGCGCAGGATCTCGCCGATCATCCGGTAGCCCGCCTCGGTCAGCTCCCTGTGGTTCAACGCCACGTCCACATCGATGCTGCCGACGTGCCGCTCCAAGCTGGTCGGGATCAGCAGATCCGGGATCCATCCGCCCACCAGCACCATATCGTCACGATACTCGCCAAGGATGTGCATCAACTCGATGAGGACGGACTTGGCCGCTTCCACGGCGGCGGCGGTGTAGTCTATTCGTTCCCCTGCCATGTGTTCTCGATGACATGGTGTTTCAGGTATTCCGCCGCTTCGTCGCCACGTCCCTTGATCTGCCTGAGGTCCAGGTAAGTCTGGACGGGCGAGGTGACCATCACCCCGCCCTTCCTCTCTGCCCCGTAAAGGACCCCGTCGTCGTATGGCGTCATCAGGATCACGTTGGCCCCGCTCGTGACCGGCTTCAGCTCCAATCGTTCAGCCACGCGGTCGAGACGCCCCGAGACGTACGCCATCGCCCGTTGGTATCGCACCATGGGCGCGTATCGGGCAGCGCTGGAAAAACCCCCCAGCGCGTACGCCGTCTTCTCCAGATCGCACGCGTCCGCCAGCAACCCCTCCAGTTCCGCGATAGGCCGGAGCGAGTAAAACTCCCGAGCAACGCTGCGGCTGAAGTCATAATGCCCTTTCCACTCCGACAGCAACTCGGCGGGTGCGGTCAGGCGGAATCCAGCATCCCCCGCCTCGATCCACTCGCGATCCATCAGCAGCTTTTTCACGTTGAAACCTTGGCCAAGGCTCACACCCGCTTCCTTGGCCAGAGATTGTGCCTTCCACCAGCGCTGCGGAGCACCCAGCAATACGCGCAGCACCCGTTCGGCTTTGGGGGAGTACATCGAGCGCAATTCCCGCTTCCGGGAGAAGGGGTTCTCCTTTCCCTCCTTCGAGATGAACACCGTATCGAAGACCAGCGAGCAATTGCCGGCCAGGTCAGCGAAGCCAACTCCTTCCTCCCGACAGATGTCGGCGGCCTTCGGCGAGATATACGGGGCCATGACCACGCCGTAGGCACCGGGCCACTGTTCGCGGAAGCGCGCCAACTGGTTCGTTGCCTCGCGCATGACGCGGGGTTGCCCCACCGATCTGACATCGACGATCAGCGTGGTCTTGCCGGCCCGGGTCTTCACCTGAAGCTGAAAATCCGGGCCGGCATGAAGGTTCGGCGATTCCTTCTTCAAGCGCACCGTCATGAAAGGCACCTCCTTGAGGCACCCGAGAAGAACATCTCTGGCTTGATCACGCATTGCGGCGTTTTTCATTCTAATCACCACTTTCAACAACTGTTGAAATCTATGTTTCCAATGAATATTGAACAAGCTCGAATCCACGGCGGCCGTGCGATGGCACAGGTCCTTGCCGGACGCCTGCTCGACGTCCACCGCTGGATCACTGAAGGCCGACCAAGCGGAGACCAACCAGCGCAAGTGGCTTGTCATCTGGGGCCGTTCTCACCGCGCTGCCACTCGTTCAAGCCTTCTGCGCCCAGGACTTCCTCATAGGCCGTCGGGAAGCGGTCAAACACCCCAAAGTTCCACCGTTTCTGGAGGGCCTTCCAACGCCGCGCCAGTTGAACCGGATCGGGCCTGGCTTCCAGGCAGGCCTTTCGGTGCAGTTCTCCTATTCCATCCAGCAGGGGCAGATATCGAAGGGCATCGTTGACACCAAAACGTTCCCGGATGCCCTCAGCAGCGGCGCACTGATCGATCCAAATTTTGTGGAATTCTGACATGGAATTGGCTCCCACTAGACCGCGGTGCGATGCATCGGCTCAAGCTCCGACTGCCAAGTGGAAAAGCTACGAGCCACCGACGGGTTCCGCGTTCTGGTGAACTGGGTAGGGGCCACAGTCTCGGACCGACTGAAACCCGCCCACTTCAAAGGCGACAGTCGGCTTGCCTCCCTCGCCTGAACACGCGTGAAAACTCAGAACGCCCCGCAGGAGTGCTTCTGAAAGAAAACTCGGCGAATGAACCGACTGGAAGCCATCGGAGTGCCGAGAGTCAACTGCTCTGTGACTGCTCGAAGGGGCTCACTCACTACTCTGCGAAGAATTGGAGGCGAGGGTCGGAATCGCACTATTAAAGCCCCTGTACGCAGTCTTTTTACCTGTTTTCTGGGGGATTTCAACAAGTCTCGTAGACCTTCTCCAAGTCTCCTCCCCTTTCTTTAGTGGCAATTTCCGTGGCAGTGGAAGGCTAGGCGTTGGAGCCAACGAGAAATCTATGGCTGCTCCCAGTAAAAAGAAAACCCCACTCAGGTTTACACCTGAGTGGGGTTTCGCACTTCACGAACACTGGCTACGCCTAGTTACTGCTGATAACCACCTCCCGAATCAACCGATAACACGCTAAACTCTGGGTGCATGCATCTCGGGATTTCCACCGATTTCGGCCATAAATCGCCTTCGTAGCCGCAGACAACCTCTCTTGACACCGACCAAGAGCCTCGACATCGGCTAGAGCGAAGTATTTCACGGCGTTGTGGGTTGGTTCACCCAACGGGGCAATCAATGCCTCGCGGACAAGGATTGCCATGTCGTCTTCATGGAAACCCAGCAATTCAGCCGCTTCAGAAGCCTTGAGTCGAGCGGGAGGGTGCGAGCGGAGGAGAAACCGCTCAACCATCCGCCCCAAGGTTTCCAGTTGAAGCGCACTCGCATAGGTTCCAACGTCAACATGGGTCGAACATCCGTTTCTAGAGAAGCGGCTCATATCAGGCAGCCATCCTCCCCAGCTGGCGGCATGGCCAAGCACTGATCCGATTCCAGCACTCATCGATCCAGTCGGAATAACCAGATCCAAAGGCGTACCGAACGCGCTTGCTTCCAAGCGTCGAATCTGGCCACGGATGGAACACCGATTCCAACCCCAACTTGTTCGCCACTGTCTGGGCGGTGAGCAACTGGGTGATGGCGTACCCTTCCCACTCCTCCTTGGTGGAAAAGACATGATCCATGAATTCAAAGCCGAGAACCTCAGCCTCACGCTTCATCCGCTCCACATTCTCAGCCCGAATGTTGATCGGTTCGTGAAACACAGTGACCGGTTGGAGCGCAGCCACAGCACCAAGGACCTTGGCCAGATCCTCTTCGCCTTGCTCGGGATAGGTAGGTGCTACCGCTACATAGACGGGAATTCCCATCGAGGCCGCCAACTTCAAAGTTTCCAACCTTTGTGTGGGCGCGGGGGCCTTCGGCTCATACACCCTAGCCAACTGATCATTCAGGGTTGGCAAGCTCATGCCAAACAACAACCGATCACCGAAGGTTCTGTAGAGATCGAAATCCTGACGAGCCAACGGACTCCTAGTAAGAATCCGAACGTTGAGGCTGGATCGATCACGAATTAGCTCAAGCATCCTCCGAACCATCACCCTTGCCTGCTTGTTTAACTCTAAGGTCTCGGAGGGGTTTGAACCACGCAGCGTTTGATACGCATCTGTCGTTGTTGAGAGCATCACAGCTCGGTTGCCGTCGATGTTCAGCTCACTAATTGGCGTTCGCTCAGCTTTCGCCAATGATTTCAGGAAGGCGGACTCATCCCATGTGCGCAGAAAGGCATATTGCCCCCATTGCTCATCAGGATCCTCGACCCCCAGTTGGCCCAAAGGACTTTTGAGCTTGATTGCCGAAACGCTAGGTACATAGCAGAATCGACACGCATGTTGACAACCCACGAATGGGTTTATAGACCAACAACTCAGCGACTTGTGCTGAAAATTGTTGCGGTTTACCGTCACTGGATGATCCCAGTGACCCGTATAATGAATGGTGGTTTTCATTAAATTTTCATCGTCATTTATCTGGCCAGCCGTATTGCATTTGGCCCATCCAATCTTCGCCTCTGACGATGCGGACAATCTACCAATTAGCGGCTTCGAAGTCAACGTTTTTCGCACTCTGTCAACGATTTTTCCGCGCCCTATCTGCATTCTTTTTCGTCCAGTTTTTCCCCACTTTATTTCTTGTACTGTTTTTCTTTTTACCAACTTTTTAAATGCGTTCTAGAAGGTTGGCACACCTATAGCCCCTCCCCCCCTCCCCCATGCCAGTACCCCACTCCCCCCCCCATTTTTTAGAATTATTTGTGCTTGAATACTTCTACATATTCGAGGGAGGTGTAATTCTTCAATATCCATGTTAACTAAAAAGATAAGAATAAGAAAATCTAGTTACGAAATTATTTTAGACCTAGTTTATAGGGTTGAATTGATATTATTGGGTAAAAATAAAGAATTTGGAAAATTACAACCTTCAACCGCTGAAGCTCTGAGCAACTTGTTGAGTGCCGCCAGAGCCGCAAAACTAGAGCTTGAGAAGAACTGCCTCCAAGATGCTGACTTTACCAGCAGGTCGAAGGAACTGAATGCCGTGGTGGGAGCGATTGAAGCCTTGGTGGAGGCAAAGGTGCTGGTTATGCCGTGCGTTAAGTCATAGAAACCGCACGAACTCGGCTCTTGTGCCGCCCGCTTTGCCTTCTTTCGGGCAGAACCGATGGGCAATAACTTATCTCTGGATTTTATCCACTGGCACCGCCCTCATGAGCCAGAGTCGGTTTTCCTGATTTGCACCCAGTCGTCGAGGCTGGGTCGCGGTGAAGATGAGGCTGGGATAAAATCCAGAACCGTCAACCTTCCCCAGCCATCCGCTAGTCTCGGCTACTTCCAGCAAATGGGCAACTGTGTGGTCCTCCTCATTGAGTTCCCCCGCTTCGCGAATGACCCCGCGAACATGGTCGCCGCTAAAATATTTATTATTTTCTATCCTGTATTTTAATTGTTTTAGAGTATTATTCATTTCTATACAGGATTTTACACAAAATGGGCGCGAATGATGATAAGTTCTTGACTTGGTGGGCGCAATGAGCTTCAATGTGACTGCATGAGCAGAAAAGATATTTCGGACAAACACTTCACAATGTTCCCAAATTTGGCGTTCTTAAAAATTCGACAATACATCAAGGCTAAAAAACTAAACGAAATTGACATGAGCGTCTATTTTTTAGTTCTTGATCAATACAATCTAGTGGCAAGTATTTGCAAGAAAGATAAAAAACCAATCAAGAATGTTTCAGTCAGTATTAAATTAATTGCTGAAGGACTCGGGCGTTCAAGAACTTATGCGGGAAAAAGATTAAAAGCACTGCAGGAGGTCGGCCTTATATCTAGGATAGAAGCCGAGAACCCAGTGAACGGGAATAAAAACACCAAGCCCTCAATATATATTGAGAATAACGAGGTGATTGATAACTCCAATGAATATATATCAATGAATATACCGAATATTAAATCAGCAATAAAAATTGCCGCCGACTTAAAAACAACTACAGCCGCCGATGATGATTTTGAGCCACCTTTCTGAAACACTGGTGTCAACCACAGTTGACTCGCCCTATCAACTACAGATGGCTAGTGCTGTAAACTACAGTTACCTACCCCTGTCAACCACAGTTGATATGGGGTATCAACCACAGTTGACATCAAGGTATCAACTACAGTTGACACTATCTATAATATACCTATAATAAGTTATAATACCTTAGAATAACCTAAAATAATTCGTAGAATTATTTTACAGGAATGGCGGCGGCGGTTCTGATTGGTTTTACTTTCCGTCTTAATGAATCACAAGTGATTCATTGTCGAACCTAGCTTTAGAAAAGCCAGTTTCGACATGTTATCTTCAAGAATATTTATTCTAGTTTATGATTTTTAAAGAATACTAGTATTTGTATTAAGAATAGTATTTTTAAGATTAAGAAAGATAAGTGCTTGAAAGACAACATTATCTTAAAACCCCTGCCGTCACCGAAGGTCAATTTAACCATCAAAATCGCTTGGCGAGCTTTATACGAACGCGCAAATGGCATTTGGTGAGGTGGTCCAAGCTGGCTGGGAGGGAGCGATCAGGGTCATGGTCGCCAACCCGGGTCATGGTCGCCAACCCGGGTCATGGTCGCCAACCCAGGTCATGGTCGCCAACCCAGGTCGTGGTCACCAACCCAGGTCATGGTCACCAACCCAGGTCATGGTCACCAACCCAGGTCGTGGTCACCAACCCAGGTCGTGGCCGCCAACCGAGGTCATGGCCACCAACCCACAGGTGGACGGTGCAGATTAGCCAAAGCGCCCGCGCCAGAACCGCGTGTAAATCATTTTATATTCTATGACTCGCCGCGACCTACTTTTCTCAGACGAAACAATCCACCAAGTCCATCGATACTACGATTTTCATCAAGACCCGTTTAGCCGCCGCCGCTTCGATGACATCATCAGCGAGCAATACGCGCCAAAGATGCAGCTACATCCTCGCGGGTTCACAGATGTTGTCCCCCCATACGAAGCTGCACTAACCGACTTTGAAAATTATCTTGGCCGCACCACATGGGGTGTTCTTGACGGCGACAAGATCACAGTGGTTCACCCCGACTTCCGAAAATTCGTCTGCTCGACCAAGGATGTGATTCTCTACGAGGAAAAGGACGTGTTTGTTCGCGGCTACGAAAGTGACAACAGCCATTTCCACGTCCTCCTTGCAAAAGCCGAGAAAAGCCACCTTGGAACCCACAAGCAGTTGCGCAAGTTGATCGGGCGATTAAAAAGTAAATACTCACTCATCACCGCCAAGGTCGCGTCAAAACCCTGTCTTGTAGTTGGCCACCAGAACGACTGGCGTTTTGAAAAGAACGGCGACAATGAATCCCGCTTGCTCCGTTTCTGGCGCACACTTGGTTTTCAGAGCTTTGGAAATGACAAAAACAACGTGAAAATCGAGCAAAAACCGGCCCAAACACCGGTTAAAAGAAATTAGCGAATATTTCTGAAAAAATCTTTGCGGTTGAGTGGAAAAATGAGACGCGACTCATAGTATCTTTGAAGTTTAAAAACTTCATTAAATTATGAGCAAGACTCAAGAAATTGTATCTCCAGAAAACACCACAGCCGAAATCATTTCAAACAATAATTTCGGCACACCTCAATCTGAAAAAGTATTTCAGTATTTACAGTCAATATACGCAAAACACAATTCGCGGTCAGTCGATGACGCGGTGATGTTTTATGTCACTTCAACAATTGCAGATATTTTTGATGAAGTAGTTAAGATTAAAAACGCAACTAGCGAAGACAAAACATGGTACGCACCTTTTGATAGAATGATCACGGAGGAGGCCAAAAACTACAAAGGCATAATCAGCAAACAACTTCTTCAGTATTTACAGGCATTCCCGCAAATCGCTGACGTTGACTCTGAAATTAAAATACAAGACGCAAAAGAATTCTCTGAACTGAATTTACCAAGCTATCTCGCAATTTGCCCATCAAACTTCGCCGAAGTGTTCAACTGGGAAAACTCACGGGAGTCACAAAGTGAATTAAATGTTTCCCCAGAGGAAACCTCCGAGAAACGCGAGAATATTTATGATTCTGTACTTGAAGACTTGGATTATTTAGACTGTCTTTTAAATGATGACGAGAAAGCCGACGAAGGTGTAACTTTTATTGACGTGTTAAACGCTTTTGCCAGATATCAACTACACCGACACACGTCTTTGCACCGATTGTATTACAGAAATTTTGAAATATTGGTTAAAATGTTTTCTGATTTGTACTCAGTAAATTTGCAAAGTAGATTTGTGAAATGCAGTTGTTGCGGCGAGATCTCAAGAGACAAGGAAACAGTCGACGATTTAGCTGAATAAAAAATTAAACATCGATCAATTTTTAACGTGATAACCGCACTTTTTAAGTGCGGTTATTTTATACTGAAAATAATTAATAATTGCCGTTGATCCTTTTAACAAGCGGTCATCGGGCGGTCAATACCGGCCAGAGAGAATTAAAACCAACCACGTTAAGGTAATTTGGTGTTCGGTGCGGTGTGATCTCAACCCTAGGTGGTCCCATTTGAACCGCCTGGTGACACTTGCCCACCCGAAGGCAGGCCATCCTGCCAGGCTTGCCTCCCAAGAGCTGTAAACCTCCAGGCACTAGTTAGCTGAGGGATCACACCCCTCCCCCACCAGACCGGATTCCTAGGTCGACGATCCGACCTAGAAGCGCCACTCGAGGCTCGCCTTGGCGTTGCGTCCGGGCTGGTTGAAACCGCTGCCGTGGATGCGGTAATCCTCGTCGGTGATGTTCTCCAAAGCTCCGACGATCCTGAGACGTTGATTCCAGTCGTAGCCGAGGCGGAGATTCGCCGTCACCCACCCCGGGGTGCCCCCGGGAGGAATGCGCTGCGTGTCGCGCAAATCGTCGGCCGACAGGCGATCCTGCCGGGCGGCCATCTGGACGAAGAACTCCGTGAAGAATCCCGTGGTCGCAGGCTCCCACCGCAAACCGACCAATCCGGTCAATGGAGCCAAGCGGGTCAGCGGCCCACGCACGCTCACCGCGGACGAGGTCGGGTACGAGTCGGCCTCGCCATCCTGGATGGCGACGCTGCCGAAGAGTTTGGTATCGCCCCCGAGCACGACATCGCCGTCGGCCTCAAGGCCCTGGACCCAGCCTCCGGCGGCATTGCGTTTGGTGACTTCCAACAACCCGCCGACCACGTTGCCGGTCGGTGTGCGCACGATCAGGTTCTGGATCTCGGTGCGGTATCCGGTCACCGAGGCCGACCAACGACTCTGGCGGACCTTGGCCCCGAGCTCGACCGACAGGAACTCCTCGGGTCTCAAGCCGAGAGCCGCGGTCTCAAGCTCACCGCTGCGGGCGGTGTCGAACCGGGTGAGATCGCTCAGATTGGGAGCCCGGAACCCTTGCGAGACACCGGTGAACAGCGACCACTTCTCGGCCGAATCCGGATGCCACAGCCACTGGGTCGAGCCCATCACCCGGCTCCAATCCTGGTCGAACGACACCTGTTTCTTCGAGATCGGGTCCCTCACCGATCCCGCATTGGCGTTGGCATAGCTGTAGCGACCGCCAAAGAACCAATGCACCCGCCCGGGAAGCGTGACCTCATCTTGGAGATAGGCCCCGGTGAGGTCATAGACGGAGTCGTCAGCCACCGGACCCTGGATCTCCTCGGCTAGGAAAACCCCGTTCGAGCTGTATTGCTTCTGACTCGATCCGACATAGTCGGTGTAGCTGTCGGCGCCATAGGTCCATTGGCCCACCGGGGAATCGCTGATGCCCTGGACTTTCAATCCCAACGTCCCCACGTCCACCGCATTGGCCTGATAGGAAGCGTTCGATTTCTGGACCCTCTGGAACTCATCCTGTCGATGCCATGACACGGTCGCCGAGAGTTGGTCTCCCCGCTCCGTTTCATGGCTGAGGCGTCCGTAGAGCAATTCCCGAAGCTGATCGAAGGAGTGGAGTTTGTCGGTTCCCGACGCGACTCCCTCCCAATGGGTTCCGGAGATCGTCCGGTGAGTCCGTTTGACGTCCTCTTGCTGGGTCCGCTGGAAAGCGATCGTGAACCTGCTCTTGTCGGTCAGGAACCATTCTCCCTTGAGATCGGCATCCCACTGGTCATACCCCGAATAGGGCTGTTTTCCGACATCCCGACCTCCTCTCAGATCACCGAAAGTCTTTCCCGAAACGCCCACCGAATAGCCCCACTTGCCATTCTGGGTTTGACTGTAGGAGACACGGCCCAGGTTGGCGTCCTCGGCGCTTCCGTAGCGATAGAAGGCTGCGCCCTTGCCCTGGACTCCTTCGCCCCCATCGTACCGGAGCGGACTCAGGGTCGCGTTGGCGACACCACCGATGGCATCTCCCCCGAAGAGCACACTCTGGTTGCCACGAAGGACATCCAATTGACCGATGGCCAGTGAATCGATGGTGCTCCAGTACTGGTTGGGCCCATCCCGGAACGTGGAATTGTTGAGACGGATTCCATCCACCAGCGCGACATTCCTGAATCCGGTGAACCCCCGGATGATCGGGGATCCCTGCCCGCGAGCGGTCTGTTGGACCAGAATCGAGGGCGTCTGCAACAATGCCTCTGGCACGGAAGCCGCCATCTGCTCATTCCGGATCAGGTTGCTCCCGTAACTGGTGAGCGCATGCGGGATGGCCAAATCGCTCCGGCTCTCCGCAGTGCCGTAGATCACCGTGGTCGGGATCCGAGAATCCTCAGCTCCCGCGGTAGCCGACAACTTGTCCTCACCTTGAAGTCCCAAACCGGCGGTCAACAGCAACGACTGAAGACGCCAACAACGATATTGCATGAGTGAAACACTATTCGGGGAAACAAGCTAAAGACCGGGAACCATTCACTTCCTGGATCCCGATTCGATCAACTCCAAGGTCATCACCGCATAAGAGGTCACCAGGACCGGATCCGATTCCCACCATCGTGCTTCCGGGTTCACCCAAGATCCGTCCGGCTTCTGCAATTCGATCAGGCGACCGGCGACTTCCTTCCTCCAGTCGATCTCTTGGCCGGATGACAGCTTGAGGCGCTCGACACCCGCCGCCTTCAAGGCCTTGGCCATCAGGTGGAGGTAGTAGTAGTAGCCCTGCTGTCCCATGCCGGGGTTCTCTTCGATCGCATAATTGGATCGCAACCACTCCATGACGGCCTTGACCCGAGGGTCGTTCTTGTCGACCCGCGCATGGATGTAGCTCATCAGTCCGGCGTAACTGATGCTTCCATAACTTCTCAACGCCACCTTGCCGGTGGTCGAATTGGTGACACCACCGGCTTTGCTGTCTCCGGGGTAGTAGACGAACCCCCCGCGGTCTTTGGGATCGGACGAAACCCAATCGGCGGAGTTCACCCCCGGCAGGTTCTGGCAATTCTGCAGGAACGAGGCCACCGCTTGCCAATTCAGGTCCGGCATCGTCTCGCTCGGACCGGGCTTGTCTTTCATCTTGTAGGCGACCTCGGAGAACCGCATGGCTTCAATCGCCACCAGCGTGTTGTTCATGTCCGAGTGCTGGTATCTGCTACCGTAGCCCACTCCCCCGTCAAAGGCCGTGTCATTGGTCCCGACCACTCCCAGGTCGATCTGTGATTGGGCCAGGAACCGACGGGCCTGAGTGATCACGGGTTGGAAGTGTTCATCATGGGCCGAGGCCAAGGCCATGAGGGCCAGGGACGTGTTGTAATTGGCCATTCCCACCCGATAGATGCCTCCATCGGGTTTCACACTGGACAAGAGATAATCGTACCCTCGGTTGAGCTCGGAACTCCGACTCCTTCTGGCTCGCGGAGCCGGTTCCAGTTGAATGGCGGTCAAGGCCAACCCGGTGACGGCGGGCTGTTCCGAGGTGGACCACCAACCGTTGGAGTTTTGGGATTTGAGCAGGTAATCCACTCCGATCCGGATGGACCGTTGCAGGTCCTGCTGTGTGGGAGCCTTTTTCGGAGGCAACGCCTTGCCTACCGGGGACTCGGCAAAGGCCGTCCAGGCCGCCAAGCACACGACCATGCATCGGGTTGTCATCTTCATGGTAAGAATCGGGAAGGTTTTCTGATCAATAGCGGCGCACCCTCCAGAACTGGGCTTTGGCACTCGCATCCACGGGTACCTTCACGCGAACCGGAGTTTGGTTGCCCTGTCCGGTGGCTCGAAGTGCTTCATTCCAACCGTTCAGGTCGGTGGAGACCTCGACCGCGACCTTCACTCCGGTGCCCGCCCGGAGATCCAATTCAAGAGGGCCATTGCCGATGGCGGGCGCGACCAACTGGACGGAGGACTTTCTCGAAGGATCCACCTGGATCTGGACCAACGCGGAGCTCGAATACCGCTGACCGTTGAAGGCACGGAATCCAAAGGTGTCCTTGCCGTTGAAACCCGGTTTCGGGGTGTAGACCAGATTTGAACCGGTCCCGGTGATCGTTCCCGAAGCCGGACGCAAATCGACCGTGAAGGTCAACGGGAGGCCCGCCTCATCCGTTGCTTTCAGGGTCACCGGCAACGGAACATCCTCTTCAGTGACCACGCTCTGGACCCAGGCCACAGGAATCGTCACCGGCCCTGTAATCCGGATCGTGACTTCCACAGCCTCGGAATCGAGGATCCCGTCATTGGCGACAAACGTGAACGTGTCCATGCCGAAGGCATTGGTCCGGGGCGTGTAGACGAGATTCGGAGCCTCGCCGCTCAAGGTTCCCTGAGCAGGCGCACGAACCACCGAATATTTGAGCACACTCGAATCCACATCCGTGGCGCGAAGGCCGATTGCGACCGGGGCCCGATCCTTCGATTCGAAAGCCATCGACTCGCCCACGGGCGCGTCATTGACGGCGGTAATGTTCAGGGTCACGGCCACGGTGTCCGACTCCTGGGATCCGTCGCTGACCCTGAAGGTGAATCCATCCACACCGGTGGCGTTGGCCTGCGGGGTGTAGATGAGATTCGGAGCGGCGCCACTGAGCGCCCCCTTGGTCGGACCAGAGATCACCATGAAGGTGAGCGGTGCCTTCTCAGGATCGACACCCGCCAGAGTGATGGCCTTGGCGGTGTCTTCCACCACGGAGACCGCCTGCCCGAGCGCGACAGGCCGCAAGTTCTCAGGAATCAGTTCGATGGAAACCGTCTGTTCACGGGAATCCAGGGCTCCGTCATGGACCCGGAAGGTGAAGGAATCGGTTCCATGGCCCCCCGTGGTTGCGGTGTACACCAGATTCGGAGCCACCCCGGTCAGGGTTCCCTGAGCCGGAGGCTTCACCACCGTGAAACGCAGAGGATCGGATTCGGGATCCGCGCCCGACAGCAACACCGCTGTCGGAGTCGCCACCACCGCACGAATCGACTGACTGAAGGCCTCGGGTGCATCGTTCACCGGAGCGATGGACAGGGTCACGGTCGCCACCGTCGAGGTGAGAGCCCCATCGTTGACCGTGAAAGTGAACCGGTCGGTCCCGTTGAAATTGGTCCTCGGCTGATACGTCAGGCGGGCACCGGTTCCGACCAAGACGCCATTCACGGGACCCTGCACCACGGAGTACGAGAGCCTTGAGCCCTCAGGATCGGATCCCGACAAGGTCAGGACCATCGATTGGTCCTCAGTCCCTTGAATGACCTGGGCTTGGGCCACAGGCGCGTCGTTCACCGGATTGATCACCACCCAGATGGTCTGGTTCGCTGAATCATCTTTGCCGTCGTTCGCGCGGAATTGGAAGGAATCCAAGCCATTGGCATCCGGATTCGGCGTGTAGACGAGGTTGGGTTCCGTGCCACTCAACCTTCCTTTCTGCGGGGAAACAACGACCCGGTAGGACAGCGCATCGCCATCCGGATCGGAACCCGTCAATCGGAGGCTCACGGACTGGTCCTCATCGGTGGACAGAATTTGCGAGTAGCCTTCCGGAGCCAGGTTGATCGGTTTGATCACCAGGGTCACGGTGGCCAATGCCGAGTCCAATTGTCCGTCATTCACTTTGTAGGTGAAACTGTCGGTTCCCCTGGCTCCCAGGTTGGCCGTGTAGACCAGATTGGGAGAGCGGCCGCTCAGCACGCCTTTGGTCGGGGCGGTGACACGCGCAAACGAGAGTGTGGAACCTTCGGCATCGGAGCCTTGGAGCGTGAGAGTGATCGACGATCCTTCCACAACCGTGAGGTTTGTCCCAAGTGCCACCCCGGTCGCCACAGGGGCGGTGTTGGGAGCGGCCAGATCATTGTCATCGACCTCGATCACCGTTTCAGTGCCCCCCGTGACCAAGGCGGATCCGGAGGCTGAACCCGGTCCGATCTCAAGGACTGCACTGACCGATTCCTGGCCCTCGACCACCGCATCATCCACCCAACCCAGGCTGACCACCTTGCGCGTCTGGCCAGGCAAAAACTCGGCCGTGATGACCGCATTCGGGTAATCCTGTCCCACGGTGGCCGTCCCACCGTAGAGCCGAACCACGGCGACAATCTTTCCAGCAGAGCCATCCAAGCGGCGCAATTCCACACTCACGTCCCCGCCTTCGGTCACCTGGAACCGCGATGCGGCGAATCCGATGGAGCCCGCCGAGTCGTTGTCCACGACACGGACGGTGCCCTGAGTTTGGACACCCATGAATACACCGGACGGCGCATCCGCCGCCAGGCTGAGGCTGACCGAGAGCAACCGGTCGGCTTGTGGATCGGCATCATCCCGCAGCACCGACGACAAATCTACGGTCTGCTGTGTCACCGCATCGGCGAACTCCAATGTGAGGACGTTGGTGATCAGGAGATCCGCATCGCCGTCCAGTCGCACCTGGAGGCGGACCGGTCCATAGGCTCCATCATGGCGGGCCACGACCATCGGCTGAATCGCACGCCCCCCTTCGGTCACCACGGCGGTCGCCGCCGTGATCTCGAAGGTGCCGGGGCGACGATCGGTGCCCGTGATGTCACCCACCGGGGCCGCGGCCACCGCCTGGGTGAGAGCGCTCCCGGTGTAGAGCAGGTTCACCTCGTCGGTCGAAACGGCACCGGCCCCCAGATCACTCAGTGCCGAGGCCGTGCCCGACTGCGAGACCGCCTGCACCTGGGAGATCGACTTCAAGGCATCCAACGGGTTCCAGGCATTGGCCACCGCATCCACCTTGGCGGCGTTCTGCTCGGAGACGACCTGACTCACGGTCGCGGTGACCTCCGCCGTCAGGCTGGTCCCGACCGTCGCCGCCGCCGTTGTCAGCGTGGATTCCAGAGCCGCGGTCGAACGAAGGTCCACCGCCGTCCCAGAGGCCAATTTGCTGGCCAGCACCTGACTGACCACGGCGCTGGAGGCCTTCGCATCGGTGGAGCCCGAGGCGCCATCGATCACGCTGGCGAGCAATCCGATGGTGTCGGCGATCGAAGAGGCCGCCACCTGCACCGACGCGGCGCGGGTGTCGCCTTGGACAGCGGCTGCCACCGGATCGTACGCAGTCACGGAGATTCCCTCCGGAATGCCCAAGGCGGAGCGGACCCGCTCCTCGGCCTCGGCCGTGCTGAGTCCCCCACCTTGCCGGGAAACCAGATCGACCATCGTGGTCAACGGGGTGATCACCTCGGACCCGGCCGGAGCGGTCAACTGCCCCACCCGCGGCTGGCCGCTGGAGAGGTCCACACCTCCCTCGACCACCAGGCGCCCCTCGGATGCATCGAGCTCCCCATCGTCGTTCTTGTCGAAGAGTGTCGAATCGAAATCGAGGTCGAAGTTGCCCTCGCGATCGGTGATCGTATGCGGCTCCTCAGGATCCAGCACACCATCGAGATCCGCATCGAACCAGAGGGTCGCTCCAGCGATGTAGCCGTCGATCGCGGCACCGGCGAATCTAGCCTTCCGTTTGGCCGCTTTGGCCTCGACAATGAAGGAGCGATCCACCGACGCGATGCCGTCGGAGAGCCTCAGGACCACCGTGTTGGTGCTCGGACGCTGGGAAGCTTTGGGCAGCCAGGCGACCACACCTCTCTTGGTCACACTCATACCGGCAGGCCCGGACTTCAGGCTGAAGCTCAAAGTCTGCGCCGGCAGGTCCACATCCGATCCGGTCGCCTCGAAATACAGACCCACACCCGACTCCAAGACCGCCTTGGCCAGCGAATCCAACACCGGAGGATCATTCACCGGATTGACCTTCAAGGTGACCGTCGTCACCGCTGAATCCAGGGTTCCGTCATTCACCTTGAACTGAAAGGAGTCGGTTCCGTTGAAGTCGGCCTTGGGCGTATAGCTCAGGAGCGGAGAAACGCCGCTGAGCGTCCCGTTCGAGGGCGGCGTGACCACCGCATACGTCAACGAATCGCCATCGACGTCCGTGGCTTTCAAGGTCACCGAGATCGTGGAATCCTCATCACCCAATACCTGGACCGCCTGAGCCACCGGTGCATCATTCACTGGCGTGAGGGTCACGGTCACCGTCGCCACAGCTGAATCCACGGCACCGTCATTGGCCTTGAAGGTGAAGGAATCGGTTCCGGTGGCATTCGCCTCAGGAACGTAAGTGAGATTGGGCGGTGTTCCACTCAGCGTTCCCAACGTCGGTTGCGCAACCACCGAGTAGGTCAACGCATCGTTGTCTCCGTCGGTGCCTGAAAGGACCAACGCACGAGCGGTATCTTCGAGCGTAGTCACCGTCTGGGCCAGAGCCACCGGCGCGACGTTCGAGGCCGTCACCTTGATGCTCACGGCCACCGCGGAGGATTCTGCAATGCCATCGCTGGCCTTGAACGTGAAACCATCCGAGCCCACGAAGTTGCTCTCGGGCGTGTAGACCAGGGATGCACCCGAACCCGAAAGAGTCCCGTGCGTCGGACCGGAAACCACAGCATAGGTCAGCGCCTGGTTTTCGACATCGCTGGCGCCCAACTGGATCGAGCGGGTCGTGTTCTTCGGGGTGCTGACCGACTGCGACACTGCCACCGGAGCGTCGTTCACCGCGGTGATGGTGATCGAGACCGTCGACACCGTGGAGTCGACCTTGCCGTCATTCACCTTAAACGTGAATGAGTCGCTCCCGTTCACATCGGCATTCGGCGTATAGGTCAGGTTCGGGGCCGATCCGCTCAGCGAGCCCTTCGTCGGACCGCTCACCACCATGTAGCTCAACGCATCATTCTCCACATCCGTGCCCGCCAGAGTGATGGCCGTGGCCGTATCCTCCGCCGTGGTCACCGACTGTGCCACCGCCACCGGAGCGTCGTTCACCGGCGCGATGCTCACCGAAACGGTCGCCGCCTCGGAATCCAAGGTGCCGTCATTCACTTTGAAGGTGAACGAATCGCTCCCGTCCACATTGGCATTCGGCGTGTAGGTCAGATTGGGAGCCGTGCCACTCAACTGGCCCTTCAATGGCCCACTCACCACCGTGTAGCTCAGGGCCGCACCCTCTTGGTCAGAACCCTTCAGGGTCACCGACTTGGCTGCATCTTCGATCACTGCCACCGATTGAGCCAAGGCCACGGGGGCGTCGTTGATCGGTGTGATGCTGATGGACACCGTGGCCAGCGACGAGTCGAGAGAGCCATCGCGGACACGGAAGGTGAAACTGTCGGTGCCGGTGAGATTCGCTTTCGGCGTGTAGGTCAGGTTGGGAGGCGTCCCGCTCAAGGTGCCTTTGGCTGGCTCGGTGACGAGGACATAAGCCAGCGCGTCGTTTTCCACATCCGTGCCGGACAGAATGATCGCCTTGGCCTGGTCTTCATCCAAGACCACCGACTGTGCCACCGCCACCGGAGCGTCGTTCACCGCCGTGATGCTGATGGACACCGTCGCCACCGCGGAGTCCACCGTGCCGTCATTCACCTTGAAGGTGAACGAGTCGCTGCCGTTCACATTGGCATTCGGGGTGTACGTCAGGTTCGCCCCCGTGCCGCTCAGCTTGCCCTTCGTCGGAGCGGTCACCACCGTGTAGGTCAATGGGCTCAACTCCATGTCCGAGCCCTGGAGCACGATCGATAGCGGCTGATCTTCGGTACCCGTCACCGAAGCAGCCAGGGCCATCGGGGCATCATTCACCTCGTTGATCTTCAACGACACCACCACCACGGCCGATTCCAACTTCCCATCGCTCACCTTGAAGCTGAACGAGTCGGTGCCCGAATAGTTCCGGTCCGGCACGTACTGGCGATTCGCTCCGGTCCCGCTCAACACACCCTTCTTGGGCTGATCCACCACCGTGTAAGTCAGGCTGTCGCCATCCACGTCGCTCGCCTTCAACTCCAGGTTCGTCAGCGTGTCTTCGTCCAAGGTCACCGCCTGCGCCACCGCCACCGGAGCGTCATTCACCGGGGTGATGCTGATGGATACCGTCGCCACCGTGGAGTCGACCTTGCCGTCATTGACCTTGAAGGTGAACGAATCGCTGCCGTTGGCATTGGCATTCGGAGTATAGGTCAGGTTCGGAGCCGTCCCGCTCAACGTACCCTTCGTCGGCTGCCCCACCACCGTGTAGTTCAGGGCATCGTTTTCCACATCCGTGCCCGCCAAGAGGACGGCTTTCGCTGTGTCCTCATCGGTGGTCACCGACTGGGCTGCGGCCACCGGTGCATCGTTCACGGCCGTGATGTTGATCGTCACCGTCGCCACCGCAGAGTCCACCGTTCCGTCGTTCACCTTGAAGGTGAACGAGTCGCTGCCGTTCACATTGGCATCAGGCGTATAGGTCAGATTCGCACCCGTGCCGCTCAACGCACCCTTCGTGGGCGGATTCACCACCGTGTAGTTCAAGGGGTTCTCGTCCGGATCCGTGCCCACCAAGATGATGGCCTTCGGGGCGTCTTCATCGGTCGTGACCGCCTGAGCCACCGCCACCGGCGGATCGTTCTTGTCCTGCACCGTGATGCTGACCGTCACCACCTCGGAATCCACAGCCCCATCGTTCGCCTTGAAGGTGAAGCTGTCGGCACCGACATACTGGGAATTCGGCGTATAGGTCCTGTCTTTGCCCGAACCCGACAAGGTGCCATGGGCCGGAAGGGTCACCACTGTGAACGTCAACGCGTCGCTCTCCACGTCAGTCCCGCCAAGCACCACAGCACGGGCGGTGTTCTTGGTCGCATTGATCGTCTGAGCCACCGCCACCGGAGCGTCGTTCACCGCCGTGATGCTGATGGACACCGTCTCCACCGCGGAGTCCACCGTGCCGTCATTCACCTTGAAGGTGAACGAGTCGCTGCCGTTCACATTGGCATTCGGGGTGTACGTCAGGTTCGCCCCCGTGCCGCTCAGCTTGCCCTTCGTCGGAGCGGTCACCACCGTGTAGGTCAACGGATTCAGCTCCATGTCCGAGCCCTGGAGCACGATCGATAGTGCCT
>VFQT010000097.1_pt1 | contig 135613 bp, 109 predicted proteins | sample 3512381 | NCBI WGS metagenome assembly VFQT01 (sample SAMN10412376, study PRJNA504923) | tailings metagenome | isolation source: Relicate 2 Philex TSF3 active mining site | place: Philippines: Tuba, Benguet | collected 2017-08-29
GAGTGGTCCGAACATCGTTCGCATCTTTAAGACGGCCATCCCGAACACGCTCACGCACTTCATCCAGGATCTTGTCAACCGTACGCAAACTCAAGTCCGCTGCCAGAAGTGCCTCTTCGAGCTCTTCCAGCAGATCATCATCGACCTTTCCGCGTCCCGTAAACAGCGTATCTACGGATTGAAACAGATTTTGAAATAACCCACGTCTTGCCATCGTAGAATAAGCGTACCATGCAGATCTCCTTTGAAGGTTTGTGCCTCATGAAGACTCTAACCATCGAGGTGGTGAAACGGTGGCAACGCTTGCAATCAATCTGCTCCCAATCAAGAGGACTTGGATGGCAATAAGGTCCTCTACCGATGATGCTCTTCTGGTAAAGGAAGCTGCACGGGGAAATCAGGCCGCGTTTCGTCAGCTGTATGAGCGTTATTATCGACCGATGGCATCCGTTGTGTACCGCGTAGGTGGTTCCTTTGTAGACGTTGACGATGTTTTGCAGGATGTCTTTTTGCGGGCATGGAATGGATTGCCTGGATTCCGGCAAGATGCACAGTTTTCCACGTGGCTGTATCGCATTGCGGTCAACACGGCATTGCGTCATAGAGAAAAGCGGAAATCCGAACGTGACAGAACGCAGGAGGATCTCGAAGGTGATTCCCACGTTCTGGAGGCTGGTGAGAGTCCGACTGATGCTACACGTCAGGCATTGCTCGATCCTGCGGATGTGACCATTAACGCGAATCAGTCTGTTTTGTTACGAGCAGCGGTGGATCGACTCGGGGAGAAACATAGGAGTGTCGTTACGATGTACTACTACGATGGCAAGTCCTGTGATGAGATTGCCGAGCTCCTAGGGACATCTGTGGGGACTGTGTGGTCAAGGCTGCACTATGCGATGAAGAAGTTGAGAGATACGATGGAGACTGAGCGATGAAATCTCTTCATGAAGCGATTTGTAACTGGGTACAGATTCATCACTTGTATCAATCGAAGCACTCTGGCCTTCGCGACGCTTACATCCGTCATCATGTAAAGCATTGTCTTCACTGTCAATCTGAAATTCAATCCATTGAAATGCTTGGTTCATCAATTGCAAATCTCGATTTCGACTTTGCCAACACTCCAAGTGATGCTTCCTGGGCTCGACTCTCCGCTTCGCTACCGACGCGGGATGCCATTGTCTATCATCCTGAGTCCGCACCATCCCATGTGAGAACCAACTTTGTCCTGCGGGCGATCGCTATGACAGCCATCGCATGTACAGGAGTTGCCTTTGCTACGATTTTCATCCGAGGTAACCGGCCGGTAACTACGGCAGTTCCGAACGATATCGCCTCCAAGGCAATGCCGTCACAGGAGAATCAAGCGAGCGAACAATCTGCTTTACCCGAACCGGATGTGGCACTTGCGGCTACCCGTCAGCAGGCAGCCGCTGTGGCTAAAGTTGATGGCAGTGAAAGCGACCCGTTTTCAAAGCGCGCGCCGATATCGATGAATCGTCTGGCTTTTCAATCTCCAAGTGACCCGCCATCGAATCAACAGTGGAAAGGCGTGCGAAAACCAACAATAGTAGCCATAACCAACTCAGGCCCCTATTCTCAGATTCCATCAGAAAAGGTTTCCATGGATGTTAGCGCCGATGCCATAAATGCGCAGTCGCCATCTGTCCTCCGATTAGCGATCAAGTCGAGTGCCGCCATTGATCAGAGCGAACATCAAGTCGCGACAGACAACATGTCATCAAATGAGGTTTCGGGTACCGCAACTCCTGTCACATATACGCCATCTGCTGCCATGGAGTTAACTGAGTCACAAAACCGCTTGCGGAGTCTGCTCCAGTGAGTGATACGAAACGTGTCGTCTCAGCGTTCAGAGCCGCCGATGTTGCGCTTCGCAGTGGTAATGTTCGTAAAACTGCAGGGCTACTGGGAGATTTGGCAAAGGAAAATGCCAATGTTGTCATTCAGTGGACCGCAGCGTTGGCATACATCCAGCTGCGGGACCTGGTTTCTGCCAATCAATTCCTCACTAAAGCACAGTCTGTCACACATGGTGATCCTGTCACGATGCTCCTGAAGCATGCAGTACAGTCCCTTGCCGGCACGGATGCTACTGCGAATGCTACCTGGTTGGAGATCACCCGTAAATATGGCTCAGATACGGGTGTACTGGATCTCTCGGCATCTTTACGGAAAATTCAGTCATTTATGGACAGTAATGCGGCGTGTAGCATCCTGATGCTATTACACGCAGATCTGTATCAGTTCGCCGGAAATCCAAAGGCTTCCCAAGACATTTACAGGACGATATTGAAGCAGCAACCGGATTGGCCAAGGCCACACATTAATTACGGTTTGGCACTTTTATCAAGCGGACAAGTGGATGCTGCAATCCGGGTGCTTGAGCGTGCGGTAGCGCTTGATCCTAATGATGCTAAGGCATCACTTCTCCTTGGCGATGCCCGTATGAAGGGGGGAGACCAAGGCCATTCGCCAGATGCTCATCGGGCAAGTAAGAGCCCTGACAGTGTTGTGACGCAGGGAATCGCAGAGTTAAAGCGCGGTAATCTGGACCGCGCCAGAAGCGACTTTAAGGCTGCGCGCACACTGGCTCCTCTCAATCCAGCACCCGCTATTGGACTCGCAGATGTCGAGCGACTTGATCGGAATTATGCGAAAGCAGCCTCACATTATACGGATGCGTTGCAGCTGGCCATCCGTGGTGGATATGCAGCATCGGAGCCGGCAATACGGCTAAGCCTGGCTGACGTTTACCTTACGGCTGGACGCTTTCATGAGGCCATGGATGTTTTGGACACAGGCCTCAAGCGTTTTCCACAGCTGATTGATAAGTGGAATAGCCGTCGGGCGGATGCTGCGGATGGCCTACGTAATGCTGCTCTCGCGGAGCAGGTGTTACGCACAGCTCTTGAAACAGTTGAGGCAGCCGATCTTGAATGTGTTGTTTCTATTCAAAAGCGGGGACTGATTGAGAAGTGCATGCTCACGTATCAGGCAGAGCTGGTCAGAAAACCAAGTGAGGTCCGCAAGTGCCAAATTCAAACGGCGATGGGGCATCTTTACACCGTCCTGGGTGACCACAACGCTGCATATACCATTCGAGTCGAGCTCGCAAAGTCCCGGGGGCGTGGAATCGACTGGTACCGTGTTGGGACATCCGCGATGGCTGCGCAAAAGCTCTTGGAATCAAAGGATGCGTTCCGCCGTGCGTTGGCAACAGTGAATTTGCCAGCGGATATCCGAAAGGCACTCAGTCCGGACATTTCGATTCCAAAGTAACTCAGGAAGCTACAGTGGGTTAATCCCGCTGGTGCTGGCTAATCTCAACGATGACGCCATCCGGATCCAGCGTGTAGCATAACCTTTTCTGTATGTTTTCGACGATACGAAATGGCACACGCACGGGGTCGCTAAAGATTGTCGTCCCGGCAGCCTCGAGCTTCTTGACAGTACCGTCCAAATCCTGAACATCCAAAGCAAAATGCCTCAGTCCGCCTGTATTTGGTAGAGAGTTGTTGACGACATTCTCTCCCGCTGGCATGTGATATTGAAGGAGTTCAATCCGGCAACCACCACCTGATGGTTGAACAAATACGCAGGAAGCCCGTGCTCCGGAAAGACCAGTAACAGTATCAATCCAATCGCCTTCGAGCTCGCACCTGAATGTCTCGCGCATGCCAAGTAACCCGACATAGAAGTCCAGACTTGCCTCCATAGACGTGACGACGATGTTGATATGGTTAATGGTCATTGCGTAATAGTTATTCGTTGGGGGGGGCGCAGCACTACGAAATTGTAAGTGATTACCGAGATGTTACTCGTGTGGTAACTACTCGGAGAATAGTCTACTCTGAAGCCTTTTGTTCGGTCATGACAGCGAGCGTGTTGGCTAGGGATGCAATTTGCTCAAGATTCGTCTGAATTCCTGGCACATCACTCGCCGGCCGAGTATCTTTCCAGATACTCCCTACAAGCATCAGCAACGTGTTCTTCGGTAATCGGGATATCAAAGTATTGACATCAATACCAAGCTGTTCACCGCCATGTCCGCTGGCGACTACAAGAATAGGGGGGTATGTCGATACTGGAATCTCGGGTATTTGCGGTGCTGTGCCCGATGGGACGATAAGTGCCTCCGGTATGAACGAAGCGATTCTGGCGATATCTTCGTCGAAGCCTGTAAGTATAACAAGTGTCTCTGCCGAATTTGCACTCAGTGTACGTAGACCATCCACAATTGCGGCCCGATCATTTTCGGCGATAACGAGTGCACTTTGCGCTGCACCCGTAAGGATAACCGGGATGTTTCCAGTGAGCGTACTTGCCCGTAAGTCAGACAATAATGAAGGCGCGTCAACTCCCGATGAAAATGGCGCAAGCAAAATGCAATCCGGGCGCAGACCTCGGGATCGACGCAAAGCTTCACCGGTGGACGTTGCGGCCGAAACAGCACTGCGTGGTCCCCGAAGCGAGTTGGCGGTCGCTTGACGTCGAATAGGATCGCCGTCCACCACGAGATACAGTCGCAGCGTTTCTTCATCGGTTGGGATCCCGTTAGTCGGAGTCGCGGCAGCACGACGCATACTTACCGAAAATGTCGTTCCGAGACCCAAAGTGCTGGTTACATTGACACTTCCCCCCATACGCTCAACAAGTGCTTTCGTGATCGCAAGCCCGAGACCTGTCCCTCCGGTTTCTCTCGTTGATGAGTTATCTGCACGGTAGAAACGTTCAAAGACACGTTCGAGGTCTTCCGGGGCAATGCCAGAACCCGAGTCAGTGATCTGCGTTACCACAACATCCTCGTCGCACGTAACCCGCACTGTGACTCTGCCCTGTGGTGGTGTGTATTTAATGGCATTTGAGATGAGATTAAACATGACCTGTGAGATTCGGTCAGGATCACCTTCGACCCAGGGGTTTGTCTTCGTAAACTGCATCCCAAGTGCAATGCCTTTTGCCTTTGCCTGTCCGGTTAGCATTTGCACGACATGCTGAACAATCGGTCGGTAATCCGTTGGGATACGTCGCAGGCGTGTGCCGCCAGCTTCGATACGTGAGATATCCAGAATGTCATTGATTAGGGTAGTGAGGCGGTCGGTGGACTCACCAGCCAGTGCCAGAAATTCTCGTTGTGTAGGAGTGATGTGACCAGCCTGACCATCCAGCATCAGATCGAGGTAACCTTTGATGGCCGTAAGTGGGGTTCGAAGCTCATGTGAGACTGTCGAGACGAATTCAGTCTTCATGCGGTCGACTTCTGTCTCACGGGTCACATCACGGAGTGTGATAATCCGTCCCAGCCATTCTGCTCCTGCACCTGGTGCTGTTTCTGCCCGTACACCAACACTTGCGACGCGGATGATTCGTGTCCGTTCGCCACTTAGGTAAACCGTCATGAGAAGATTGGAGTGCGGGGTGCGCACAAGATCGCGCAACCGTGCGATTATCGCTGGAATATCCCTTACATGACGGAAGAGGTGCCGGGCTACCGCCAGAAATGACTTGCCTAAGAGCTGGCTGCCTTCGATCTGCAATATCTGCAGAAAAGGTTGGTTCACAATTGTGAACACCGCGTTACTGTCAATAAATGCGATGCCATCTTCCGTCGTGTTTAGTACGGCTTCAACGCGTTTTGTAGCGGCATCCAATGCCATGTTACGACTTATGAGTTCTTGTTCCCGTCGGTTAATGGCGTTTGCCATGCTTCGGAAGGCACGCCTCAGATCTCCGATTTCATCTGGTGGATCAAGTGTGACATCAAGGAGTCGTTCGTCAGCGCCCATCGTCTCGATATTGACGGCTGCTTTCGTTAGTCCAATCAATGGTCGTACAAGACTGTACGCAACGATCCGGCCAATCGTTAATGCAAGGAGAACAGCCAGGGTTGGGAACGCTACAAAGGATGCATTGCGGAGCATGTCTGCCTTCGTTGCGGCATCCAGGTCGGCGTCTCGCACCTTACCGGTGACTGACACAAGGGTATCAAGCGCAAGCTGCGTTTGTGTGAAGCGTTCCCTTGATGTCGATGCTGCATCTTGTGGATACGTAGCCTTTATGAAGTCAGCTGCTGCCTGATCGGCGGGGATGAACAACCGCTCAACTGCCGGATCAGGATTATCCTGTAGCCACTGCCGTATCTTGATGGACGACATCAAGTATTCGTCTCGGGCACCTTCACGAGTTCGGCGGGAACGCCCCGGAGGTTCCGACGTCCGCTGAAACACAATATCCCTGTAATCCAATACGGCACTGCGCATTGCCACGCAGCGATTGTAAAGGTCAAGGTGAACATCGTAGGCGATGCGGTACTTGTCCAATGTCACCCAGAGATACATCGGGACAAGGAGACCTGCGACAACCAGAACAAACAGCGGGATGGCATAACCGAACATCAGGCGGCGTGCCAGCCTTGATGACTTTGGAACCAGCTGTCGAGGCGTGGGCATCAGGTCAACAAGTGCTCCAGGCCATATGTCAGGCCAGCCCGTCCAATGGACTTTCGCACAGCTAGCACAACGCCGGGCATAAAACTTGTGCGATCAATCGAATCATGGCGGATGGAGAGACGTTGTCCAGGTGCACCAAAAATCACTTCCTGACTGGCGACATAGCCTGGGAGGCGGACTGCATGGACAGGGACCGATTCGAATGCCAAGCCTCCACGCGCACCCGGTACGGCTTCTAAGGCACCGGCTGGCATCGGGGATGGTGCCGTCGTACGGCTTTCGTGGATCATCTGAGCCGTTTTCATCGCCGTTCCGCTCGGAGCATCCACTTTCTTCTCGTGGTGGTACTCAATGACTTCGGCATCCGGGAGGTACTTTGCGGCAAGAGCCGACATTTGCATCATGAGCACCGCGCCAATAGCAAAGTTAGGGATGACGAGTACCGGGACACCTACTTCGCGGGACGTAAGGTCAAGGCTAGCCAGCTGCTGAGTGGTGAGTCCGGTTGTTCCAACCACAGGGATGACGCCGCAATTTAGCGCAGTCATGATGTTGCTGAAGGCCGTTTCGGGAACGGTGAAATCGACCATCACTTGAGCCTTGGACGCATCCAGCGAAGCCGCGAGGTCGTCACCGACCTCAATCTTTGCGACCACTTCCATGTCTTGTTCGGCGGTAACGGCACGTACAACTTCACTACCCATTCGACCAAGATAGCCGGTCACAGCAACGCGTATCATTCTGAATCTCCAAACGGTCCAAGTGCTACTACGGCACAGTCATCCAATGACTGTGGCAGATACTTTTCTGCTGCCGCATTCATATCGGTGAGCGAAACGCGGTCAATCCTACGCACGACTTCATCGAGGGGCGTAATTTCATTATAGGTGAGCAGTGCTTTTCCAAGGCGCGTCATACGGCTAGACATCGATTCCTGCCCCATAATCAGAGCGCTACGAAACTGGGTCTTGGCCCGCGCAAGCTCACCATCTTCAACACCAGCCTGACGTAGCTTGGCAAATTCGGTTTGAATGACATCAAGACAAAGCTCAAACGACTCCAGCGATGTACCGCCATACGCACCAGTAACGCCGATTTCATCGTAGGGCTGGACATACGATCCAATGGTATACGCCAAGCCACGCTTCTCACGGATTTCCTGGAACAGGCGTGATCCCATACTGCCACCAATGATGCAATCAAGAAGCATCGCGGCGTAGCGGTCATCCGCGTGGTGAGTTGGACCGGTTTGCCCCAGGCAGAAGTGAACCTGCTCTGTGTCCTCTGCAACAAAGTTCTTTCCTTTGTATACATTTGGCAGTGGAAGTCTGGTGCGCTCAACACCGCGGCTCAGGTGTCCCATAGAAGCCGCTATTTGCTCGACGACCGCATCATGATTGACATTCCCTGACAAGGCAACAGTAATCCGGCTGCCCTGATAGCGCTCGGCCATCAGCTTTCTCAGATGCTCAGGTTCAGCCGATGCCACGACATCCGCACGTCCGATGACTGGAACGCCAAGTGCATGGTTAGGAAATAGTGTTTCCGCAAAAATGTCGTGAATCAGGTCTTCCGGGTCATCATCCCGTTGCTTAATTTCCTCAAGCACAACACTACGTTCCCGGTGGGTCTCCTCGACTGGAAAGAGTGGGTCTGTCAACATGTCGGACAGAATATCGATCGCCGTGACCACATCCGCTGCCAGCGTCCGCATGTAGTAGCATGTGTGCTCCCGGTCGGTAAAGGCGTTCATATAACCACCAATGGAATCAACTTCATCGGCGATTTGCTTAGGAGAGGGGCGCTTTGTCGTTCCCTTAAACAGCATATGCTCCAGGAAGTGAGAAAGCCCCTGTTCTACGTACGTCTCATCACGGGAACCGGCTTGCACCCAGAATCCGACGGCAGCTGATGCTACATGTGGGACGTGTTCAGAAACAATTCGAAGGCCATTTGGCAGGGTAGTCAGTTGATAGTTTTCAGTCATTAGGACCTAATCGGTTGTGGATGCCGCTAGTGTAGCGGTGATTTCCTGAACGATGCAATTGACAGTGTTTGTTACTCGGTCAAACGCAACGGGTTCGTGAGTTTCGTTACGTAAGCAGGGAATATGGATAAAGACAGCCGGACAGTTACCGTAAAGGTGCCGTGCAAGAAAATAGGTATGGTTGCACAAAAACGACCCGGCTGACAGGGACACCGTAGTCCTCGCAAATCTGTCATCCATTGGGACACTTTGAGCGAGCGCGTGGATATCAAGATTGGTGAAGTACGCAGCTGGTGCACCCTCAACAATCTTGGATGGTTCTACGGTTAGTCCATCGTTATCGGGAATCCTAAAGTCATCGTGGTTGAGGGCGACCAGCTCAAGGCGGACGACTTCCTCCGGGCCCGCCTCGCCAAGCATGATGATTGAATCCGGGGAGTACCGCTCGATTAATTCATTCAGACATAAGCCTACAGACGCTCGCCGGACAGGCAGTGTGCCGATGCAGAGGCGTGCTGAATTGACCGTCAGGCGCCTAAGAATCACCTCGGATGCATTGATATCCGAGTCCCCAAACGGCTCGAAGGCGGTAACCAGTACCACCTTCGTCAGTTGATCCACTACTTGCCCAGCTTTCGCAGGTTTTGTAGGCAGCGATTAATGCCATCGAGGGCTGGGAGAGCTTCGTCCTCGTACTCAACGATGTACCACTTGGTTCCACCTGTCGTTTCACAGACATCAAAAATATCGACAAATGGAACATCGCCTTCGCCGACCGGCGGAGCGTAGCTCTTATTCGCGACATCGTAGTCTTTGAGATGCACCGTGGTTGCTCGTCCTGGGTAGGCCTTCAGGAACGGGAGTGCGTCTCCGCCGCCTGACAATGCATTTCCGGTGTCGAACTGCATGATCACCGATGGGTCTGCATTGCCAAAGAATACATCCCATGGCAGCTCTGTCTCACCATCTAGGACCTTGAACTCCTTGTCGTGGTTGTGATAACCAGTTCGTAGTTCATGAGGAGCGAGTGCTGCACTGATTTGGCTAAGTTCAATAGCTGCTTGTTTCCATTCTGCGTTGGATGCAGCCGGTAACCAAGGAACAATGAGGAATTCATTTCCAATGGTCTTTGCAAATTCGATTGATGCATCGAGTTGCTCACCTTGGAGGGTTTCCAGTCCAACGTGTGCGCCTGCTACTTTCAGACCTTCTGCATCCAGCCAGGTACGAATTTGAGTGGCGGAATGGCCGTACCACCCAGCGAATTCCACACCGTCGAAGCCCATTGCTTTGATTTTGGCCAATGTGCCAGGTAGATCCCGTTCCGCTTCGTGGCGGACACTATAGAGCTGTACTGCGATAGGGAGGTTTGCCATAGAACTATGCCTTTCTACGTCGGCGGAGAATCTCATCGGTGAGAACACCCGCCATGATCACTGCGCCAGTGACGGCGAATTCAAGCGATGATGGGATGTGAAGGAGTGTCACTAGGTTTTGTAGCACACGAAGGAGGGTTGCACCGAGGACAACGCCAACTACGCTGCCTTCTCCACCGCGAAGGCTACAGCCACCTAGGACAGCGGCAGCAATGCCATAGAGCTCGTAGCTGTTACCGTGTGTGGCAGGACCAACTGTATTTGTGAAAAAAGCCAGAAGTATCGATGCGACACCTGTAAGGACGCCACAAATGATGTAAGCCTTCATGATGACGCTGTTGGCATTGATTCCTGCATAGCGGGCAGCATCCTCACTGCGGCCTACAGCAATCAGGTGGCGTCCGAAGACGCTTCGGTGGAGAACAACCCAGAGGATGGCAGCCACCAAAATCAATAGCCAAAACGTGTTCGGAATACCCAAGGTATTGCTGTTTGCGATCGGTGGGAGCCATTCAAAGCCCTTTGCCATACCGAAACCCTTGGTTTCATCATTTGCGACCGTTCGCGCTATCCCTCTGTAGACAAGCAAGCCGCAGAGCGTCACCAAAAATGGCTGAAGCTTGACCTTTGTAACCAGCATGCCATGGAGCACACCAATTGCCGCACCCAGCCCGACGGTAATAAGCACTGCCATCAGCGGAGGCGTTCCGCGCTCAAGCAACATCGCAAGTGCAACACCAAGTAATGCGAACACAGACCCTACGGAGAGGTCGATACCGCCAGTAATCACCACAAAGGCGAGACCAAGACTAAAGATTCCATAGATGCCCGTGAGGCGTGCCATGTTTTGCAGGTTTTCTGGGCGTAAAAAGTTTGGATTCTGAGCACTGGTCATCAGGCAGAGAAGGACTAAAAGTCCAAAGATTCCCAGCTCTTTTCGGGCGAGAAATGTCTTTAGGGATGCCTTGTTAGTCATGATGTACTGCCAATCTCAAAATGGATTCCTCTGTTGCGTCATTACGGGGAATACTTCCGGTCACTTCACCATTACGCAACACCAGGACACGGTCTGAAATCCGGAGGACTTCTTCCATGTCACTGGAAATTACTAATACTGCTACATTTTCAGTAGCGAGTGCACGAATGAGGCGATAGATCTCGTCCTTCGCACCGACATCGATGCCACGGGTCGGCTCATCAAAAATCATCACCTTGGGAGACAAGGCAAGCCAACGCGCAAGGACAACCTTTTGCTGATTCCCACCAGAAAGGTTTGCAGCAGCCATTTCGACCGACGGAGCCTTGACAGTCAGGGCATTCGCTCGCTCTTGCGTCACGCGGTTTTCCTGTGCACGGTTCACGAGACCGGCGGATTGCATGTTGGCAAGGTCCGGTAGAGAGATATTCTCGCGAATGCTGAGTGACACAACCAGGCCGTGGTGTCGACGGTCCTCAGGCACAAGGTAGAGCCGATTTGCGATAGCAATCTGTGCACTCGTGATTGAAAGAGGCTTACCGTTGAGACTGATTGTTCCCGATATCGCCGGTGTGATACCAAACAGTGCCTCGGCAAGTTCAGTTCGCCCGGCACCGACGAGGCCCGCCATGCCAACTATTTCACCTGCACGCAGGGTAAACGTCGCCTTGCCTGTCGGGTGGCGCAATGTGGTCAAGTCCTTGACATCCAGGACGACCTCGCCAGGCGTCAACGGTACATAGGATGAATCACCGGAAATCTTGCGACCCACCATCGCCGCAACCATCCGGTCATGCGTAAGCTCCGCCTTGGCCAGCTCACCCGCATTGTTACCATCACGAAGAACCACTGCCCGATCTGCAACCGCTGTGACTTCTCCAAGGCGGTGGGTGATATAAACGACGGCAACACCTTGGGACTTTAGTTCCCGGATGAGGTCCAGTAGCGTCGCGGTTTCGGTAGGTGTAAGTGATGAAGTCGGCTCATCAAGGATGAGAATTTTTGCATCCTGAGCCAATGCACGGGCTATTTCAATCAGCTGCCGATGCGCGATTGGAAGTTTGGAAAGTGGTGTGGTTGGGTGGACATCAAGACCAACACGCTTGGTCGCCTTCGATGCGATGGCATGCATCGCCGGAACATCGAGCATTCCCAGCTTGCGGGGTTCACGCCCAAGGTTGATGTTGCCAGCGACATCAAGGTTGTCCAGAACCGATAGTTCCTGATGAACAAACGCGATGCCGAGTTTGCCGGCATCCGCCGGTGATGTCGGTTTTGCCGGGATTCCCCCGATGGTTACTGTGCCACTGTCAGGCTGGACGACTCCACCGAGGATTTTCATCATCGTGGACTTACCAGCCCCGTTTTCACCCAGAAGTGCCACAACCTCTCCGGGTGATACGGATAGGGAAACATTGTTTAGTGCAACCACGCCGGGATATCGCTTGGATATCCCGGACATGGTAAGTGCGGGGACAGGAACTGACAATGTCAGCTCTTGCCCGTCAACTTTTTGAGGTCTGCCCAGAAGGTATCTACATCCGTCTGCTTGATAACCTTGGTCGGGACGATGATCTGCTTGTTTTCCGGGATTTCAGGCTTATCACCCTTTAGGAGAGCAGACATCATCTTGACAGACTGGTAGCCAAACTCGTATGGCTGCTGAACAACCGTTCCGGCAACGTGGCCATCCTTGATTGCCTGCAAGGTCTCATCCTGCTCATCGAATGCAACAATCTTGATTTTTCCAAGCTTGCCGGCATCCTTAAGCGCAGAGACAATGGCCGGTGCGTTGTAGGCAAAGAGACCGACCATGCCGACAATGTCAGGATTTGCCGACAGAATTTCGGTCACGTTTGTCTTAGCTTTTGCCTGATCAAAGTTGTCTGTACGTGTATCGACAACGGTGATGTTTGTGCCCTTCAAAGCATCCTTGACACCTTGAATTCGCTCTTTTGCATTCGCCTGATCAGTAGTTCCGACGAAGAGGACAATCTTTCCACCAGATGGAAGGACTTCCTTAACGAGCTCACCTGCCTGCTTACCAGCAGCGACATTGTCTGTGCCAATGTAAACGGTACGCTTTGATTCCGGAGCATCAGAGTCCTGTGTGATCAGGATAGCCTTGTCAGCAACTTCGTTGAGGTAAGTGGTCTGGTTGGCAGGGTCCTTTGGAGAAATTGCAATTGCCTTTACACCATCTGCAAGGAGACCATCAACAATTGCCTTTTGTTCCTCCGGCGTTCCCTGTGCGGGCATTTTAAACTCGACCGAAACATTGTCAAGCTCACCATCCGCCTTTTGGGTACCAGCCTCTGCAATCTTCCAAAAGTCAGCAACACAGTTGGTAACAAAAGCGATCTTCGTGGATGAGCCTGCATCTGCAGCCTTATCACCGCCAGTACTACCCGTATTACAACCTGCTGCCATGCCAAACGCTGCAACAGCACAAATGAGAATCCGTCGAGAAAGCAACATCAACGTCGATCTCCTAGTTTTAGTTGGACGACCGCTGGAGCCTCGCGGGTCCATTAGTCGAATCACCTTGAATGTTACAACACTCCATGTAGATTTCCCTTGCACTTTCCGACAACAAGATTGTGATTCGTGATTCCTTTATGGATTCACTTGGAGAGGACATTTATGACTATTCGGCAAAAATCGACAGCCATGTGCAAGTCAGTATTGGTGACCGCAGCGCTTGCAGTATCGATTGCAGCAAATGCAGACACTCAGCGCCCGACAATCTACCTCGGACCATCTCAGCTCCGCGGTTCACTGGAGCGTTCTGTTGGAGGCCAGTCAGGTTTTTCTGGAATCGTATCAATTCCGTCGACAATCGCTGGTTCACTCGCGCCGGGGATCGGGACTAACTCATTTGATGTTTACGTATCCCGTTCCAGTAGCACCGGTGGTGCGTTTACTACTTACGGTTTGATGCTGACGGAGCGTATCCCTATGGGAGTGACACGCGATGACGACAACATCGATAAGGTTCCATATTTTGGCTTTGGACTCGGTTTCGGTATTACGCAGGCAAACGTAAAGGGAACCGTTGGCGGTGCGCCCGTCAGCTTTTCAAAGCAGGCATCCAGCAGACTGATCCGCATTTGTGTTGGCCAGAATTTCGGGAAAAAAACCAGCGTTGAGTTTGGCTACACGCTCACACCGGGCGTCGGGGCCCTGGCGCCAAACCATGTATCGCTTAGCGTTGGAATAAAGCTCTAGTCCACAGAGGTTGCTTACGCGCGGGTTGTGGCCACGGATGGCGATCAAAGCCATGCGTTTCAAGCCACAGCTCGAGCGCAAGCAACAACCAGATTTTTACACCGTGTCGCGGATAGGTCATTGGGCCGTAGCGCAACCACTCAGCAAGTGCTTCGCGTTGAATCATCGGTGCAATGCAGGCTTCTGCACCGAGCAGTTTTTTCTCTGCCCAGGGCTTGAGAGGTCCACGAAACCACTTCTGCACTGGCACCATCATTCCGCTTTTAGGACGTTCAATGACGCTGTCCGGAAGCATTCCTTTTACGGCTTCCTTTAGAACCGCTTTTTCCCGCCGGCCATCCAGCTTGAATTCGGCTGGAACCTCAAAACCAGCTTGGACAATACGTGCATCAAATAGGGGAGAGTGTGCTCTGACTCCAGTGAAATCTCCAATATTGCGAACTTTCGCCAAGATGTGATCTGCACCTTTGAGACGAACGTTCATCCACATCAGTCGGTTGAGAAATGACTGCATCACTGCGGATTCATCGCTCAGGTAGGGCACCAATAGCTGGGCGAGTGCATTCATACCAGGTTGATGAATCGCTGGCTGAAGGAGAGTTTCCAGATCATCAAAACACTTTTGAAACGATCGGAAGTACATTGCCGCCAGCTCATCCCGGTTACCGCCATAAACCTGATGCAGAACCATCGGGACATTCTTCGGTCCTCCAAATGTTGGATCACCACCTTCGCCGTTAAAAATGTGCCGTATACCAAGCGACGCCGCTTTCTCAAACATCAACAGGTTTGGCGTTGTTAGCGGATCCCCAATCGGATCATCCAGCATCGACATAACATCGGATGTGCGCTCAACTACCATCTGCTCGGTGATTTCCAACACATGGTGATTTGTCCCGAGGTGCTCTGCAACGCCGCCCGACCAAGCCAGTTCATTTGCGTATGCATCTCCAAAGTGGATGCTGATCGTGTGAACATCTCCCTGATGGAGTTGTTTGACAAATGCCGCAACCAGCGATGAATCCAGTCCACCAGAGAGAAATACGCCAACTGGTTGTCCTGCGAGGGGGGCGAGATGCTCTGAAATGACAGCAGTGAGCAATGTCCTCAGATGCTGCGCATACCAGTCAAGCGACTTGTCGAAATGATTGGGATTAAGCATCAGCGGGGCATCAAGGGGAGCATTTCCAAAACCATCCCAATTCACACCCGGCCGTAGCTCGGAGACATCGGAAAACATCGTCTTGCCACCTGGTACAAAGGCGCAGCAGAGGTATTCGACAAGCGCGCTTTCATCGATGCGTCGTGGGAAATCCGCAAGGTCGATAGGACGTGATGCAGTCTCAATCTGGTTTTGGCGATGCCGATAGTAAACTGTCTGCTCGCCGATGGCATCCCGTATGAGGTTATCCAAAGCTGTCCGGCGCCGATGCATCGAATGCAGCAGTATCTCCTCCAGCCATCCACGGACTAAATCCTGTGTCATGATACGCATAGCCCACCGGGCTCCACATATAACCCATTAGGAAGACTCCACCCATCGTGTCGTATTCTTCTTCATAGGACATACGGGAAGCTTCTGTAAGTCCCATGTAGGCTGTTTTGAGAAGTTTTGCGGGGCGGATTCCCGACAGCGAACACATGTAACCTTGCTGCAACCAATCCAGTTCATCGGATGGAAGGCGGGTATCCACATTACTGTAAGTGCTGTTCTCAACAAAGAGACGCTGGGCCCATGCCTGACGCGGGGTGAGTCCGATGTCTGCAATCCAAATCCGCCGATCGCCAAACCAGTCTGCAGAACGCAGGTTTGCTGCAGATGCGAATGCTCCGGCTGATGCATCATGCAGGTACGCGACAACAAGCTCCGGGTTCCGACCGAGCATCGTCATAATCGCATCGCGTCGGTCTGGCGCCGGATAAGCACCATCGGCACTGAGAATTGCACAATTGTTTTCGAAATGGAATCTGTTTGCAACGAGCATCGCTGCAATGTCAGCGTTGTCCACAATAAGACAGCGATCAAATGAGTAGTTCAGCAGCTCGGGGAGGACAGGTGTCGGTGTGGTTGTCACCGGATTGGCATCGACCAGACCTTCTGGTTCTCCATGAATGCGTACCCATTGGTTGAAATAGTAATGGGTGAACGTGTCAAAGGTCATCGGTGGCCCCGCCACTTTAGTCTGTGCGCTACCGCCTGATGGGCCCGCAATACCCATTGCCAGCATCAGAGGAACGAGCGCGACGATGCCCATGGCGGTTGCACAACCTGCGTTTGCGGGCGCCGGGAGACGGCGGAGGAACTCATAGTAAAGTTGCCTGCAGGTAAACGCGTACTTGCCATTCGAACTTACTGCGTGGATGGCCTTTTGGAAAAGCATGTCCGTAACGGCGATGTGATTTGCGTAGGCCGGTGGACGCTCTTGAGATTTGCCGCCGTACACGTCTGAATGGACACCGATGTCAATCTGTGTAAGTCCGGTGAATGCAAATCGATGGAGGCAGGAAGAGCATTTGCTCGTAGCCCGTGCAATTTTGTTTGGTGTATTACTCTGACAATGAATGCACTTCACGAAAAACCTCCCACTGAAACAGAGTCCAAAGCCGTTCGCCAAGGCGACGCTTTCGATACGCATCCGGCGCATCCACAATACCAGACAACAGCTTGTCCTTATACTCTTGGCGAATCCGAAGATCACGGTGAACATTTTTTGAACTGAGCTGTCGCCGGACACTGACTCCAAGGTGATGATCGCCAGTGCACCAATACGTTGATGGAACACCCATACCGCGTTTTGGCAGCGTTGCGATATCCATCGATGTCATTTCAGCAACAATTTGTCTGAGCAGGGCTTTATCTGTAGCTCCATCGAGGATGGCAGTATCCGGGAGTGACTCCACACTGCCTACGAGCTCGGTGTCAAAGAAGGGCGCATGGGCATCGATCCCGTGTGATTCAACGAGCTCTGTAAAGCGTGGAAGTATCGTCCCTGCTCCCTTGGTTGCAAAGTTTAGGTGACGCAGAAGTTTAAGCAGTGAAATGTCCTGTTCGTCAGGTAGGCAGCTCTGTATCCAGGCGTGGACATCGAATTGACGCGTTTCTGTTGATAGTATCCCCGTTGCGTCCAGCATTTCCGGGATGTCATCCAGGAAGCGATGAAAGGTCTTGCCATAAATGGTTTCCAGCGACGCACCGGTAAGCGCTAACTCGCTGACCATCGGCTTGTTCGCCCACCCTCCAAAGACCTGATCTCCGCCTTCACCGCTTAGAAGGGCATCACAGCCGGCATCCGAGGCAGCCTTACCGAGAAGAAACCACGGGACACAGACAGCATCGCCGTAGGGACTGACCATCGCGGCCGTGGCTTTGTGAAGTTGCTCATGAACAGTCCGGGGGGATGCATCTACGACATAGAGAGGGATATCCAGTAAGCGGCATATGTCACGTGCAATAGCAACTTCATCGCTCCATGGAGGTCCGAAGTCAAGCGTAAACGCGACCAGATTTCTTCGATCCAGAGATTGACGACAAATTGCAGCAATAGCAGTGCTATCCAGCCCCCCGGAAAGTGCTATCCCAATGCGTTGATACGAAGGGAGAAGGCGTGCCTGAACGGCATGTGTGAGAACTTCCCGGATAATTCGATAGTCAATTTGGTCAGAGGTTGCGACTTGTGGGCGCTGATAGACAAATGGCCTCGCAAACCCGGTGCGAATATGAAAGGGCGGCACAATCCAGCCAGTGATCAGATACGACTCGAGTGCCTGCCGGGATGTATCGGGGGACGTTGGCGAATGCACCAATGGCCGGGCTGCACCGAAACGCCGTCGTGACTCTGCAATCCTATTGTTTTGCGCGGAGCTCGACATTGGTTACAGTGAGAGTTCCCCGAGTGGATACATCATTGACGGTCTTTCCCGTCTTGAAAGCAATCTTTAGTGTTCCAGAAGGTGGCTGCCAGGAGGTGTTTTTCCAGTTGGAGCCTTGGCGCACCTGGCGTTGAAATTCTTTTGCAGAGATCGAAACGGATGTACCTGTCGGCGACACAGGGCCTCTCCAGCGAATATCACCTGCCTCGAGGTCTACGCGAACATTTGGAATGCCATTTCCTGCGACCTGTGCGCTTACGGCTTCAACTTCCCGAACATTGCCGGCAGGCAGGAGGATGTTTCCATAGAAGTCGCCTTTGCTGTCCGGTACAAACTGTTCGATTTGCAGAGTGGCTGCCCTGCTGTTCGCATTGATGCTTCCCTTTGACTCCGAATTCGCACGAACGGATACACTTGAGAGGTCATAGACATTCGTGACCGATGCCGTGGCCATTGCTACCGGAGATGGTGGAGCTGGCACCCGGGAGAGTGTTACCGACAGGATCGAGGCAGTAACCAATCCAAGTTGAATAACTACCCCAACAAACAACCATTTTCGGTAACGCTTTCGGTTGACAGCATCATGCCGCTGGAGGTGAAGTTCCTGAGCAGCCCGGTCAAGATATTCCTTTGGGACTCCCAGTTCCTCGGCCGCTGCCGCACTGGCATCCGCATTGCGCCGCTGCTCAGCATCCTCTCGGTAGAGCCTATCGGCAATGCGAAAGATTTCAGCCTGGTCCTCTGCCGGGACGTCCGTTTGTTTCAGCATGGGCTAGTCCTTGGTGACCTTTCCTTTGAAATAGGCGATCGTTTCAAGAAGACCTTCCTCTAGGGACACAACTGGCTCCCAGTTTAGAAGTGCCTTTGCGATTGTGAGGTCTGGACGCCGCTGCTTTGGATCATCAGATGTCGGGAGTTCCTGGTAGACAATCTCACTTGATGAGTTTGTCAGGCGTTTGATTTCCTGTGCGAATTCAAGCATCGTTCGCTCAGTAGGGTTGCCGAGGTTTACCGGCCCGGAGTGATTGCCATCGAGCTCGCTAAAACGGAAGATTCCTTCGATCAGGTCACGTACATAGCAGAACGAGCGCGTTTGCTGCCCTGTGCCGTACACCGTGATAGGTTCACCTCTGAGCGCTTGTCCAATGAAGTTTGGCACTACGCGACCATCATCAAGCCGCATATTAGGACCATACGTATTGAAAATGCGGAATATACGGGCATCCACGCCTTTGAATCGACGGTATGCCATCGTTAGGGACTCACCAAAACGTTTGGACTCATCGTAGACGCCACGGATACCAATAGGATTTACATTTCCCCAGTAGGATTCAGGCTGCGGGTGAATGAGCGGATCACCGTAGACTTCAGATGTACTTGCAATAAGGAAGCGGGCGCTTTTGATTCGTGCGAGCTCAAGTGCGTTGTGCGTTCCCACGCTGTTGACCTGGAGAATCTCTATCGGTTTGGTGGGGAAGTCCACAGGGCTTGCCGGCGAAGCAAGGTGAAAAACAACGTCTACCGGACCATCTACTGTAAATGGCTGTATGACATCGTGTTCGATGAGCGTGAATGAAGGATTGTCGATGACATCAGCGACGTTGTCTGGGCTACCAGTGATGTAGTTGTCGAACACTGTGACTTTGTAGCCTTCGGAAAGAAGCCTCTTAGTCAAATGCGATCCAAGAAACCCACTTCCACCTGTTACGACAGCATGCTTCATGTCAAAGTCACCATTCCTTACGCTTCCTTATCAGGAAGTGTCTAATTCTACCTACGCAGACAGTCGTGCGCCAAACATGGATTGTCTGCAATAATGCCCCATGATCACGTGGTTACGTGCAGCTACGGGGCTTGCCTTTACGACTCCTATTATCCTATCCTTACCTTCACATGCACAAACCGCGCCAGTTAAAATTCCCTCGGTTACAACTGCAATCATCATTGATGGCGCAATCAAAACGGAGGATTGGGATGCCGCAGCAAACTCCGGTACTTGGGAACGGTTTGGCGGTCCTACTCCAGTAACGGAAGAAACAGAGGTTAGGTTACTTTCGGATCGTCAATATCTCTATGTACTTATAAAAGCGACCGACAGTCTGGCATCACGGATTCGAGCCAACGAGACACAACGGGGGAGCAGTGCTGTACTCGATGACGATTCGATACGTATCCATATTGATTCTCAAGGGGCTGGTATCGGATTCTCCATGTTTGCGTTTAACACACTTGGCACACAGTACACAGAGCTTGAAGGCGGGACATCTTCAAACTGGAAGTGGGCAGGGGATTGGAAAGTTGCTGTCAAGCGCAACGATGCCGGATATACCGCGGAAGTTGCGATTCCGTGGAAACTCTTGAGGCACCCGAAAGGGGCATCTGCTATTGGCTTTGTAGCAATGCGCCGGGTCTTTCGGGAGTCCAATCCTGTCGCAAGCCCACCATTGCCGGCCAATTTACAGACCACGAAGAATCTCGCTCAGTTCATGGGGCGTTTCGACACCGGGCCGCTTCCTGATACTCCGTCGGCTCCCGTAATCCTCCCGTATAGCTACGTAACCGCGGGAGCAACGAATCGGGCCAAAGTTGGTATTGATATCAAAGCTCCATTGACGACTGGCATTACCGCTCTTGCAACATTGTTTCCTGATTTTCAGAATATCGAAAACGATGTCAATACCGTCGCCTTCAGCTATAACGAACAGGCACTTCAGGACCGTCGTCCATTTTTTGCTGAGGGCAGTGAGTTCATGCCCGAGCGTGACCTCTTTTATTCACGTCGCATTACATCGGTAGATACCGGTGCAAAGCTTGTTGGCCGGGATGGGAATCAAACCTTCGGTGCTCTTGTCACGTCCTCGGCAGAAGGAGTTAATCGGACATCAACCGCATTTCGCTACGACAAAGCTTTCTCGCCCCTGAAAGCAGTGGGTGCAGCGATGGTCTCGGATAACCGCTCCGGGGCAGCCGATTCCCGTGTCGCGAGGATTAGTGCTGATTGGGGTGAGATGTCAGGGCGCGGACGCTATTCACTGACATCCCGATTATTGCAGTCCTGGAATCTGGGAAGCGCCGCCGGGATGGCCGGAGAATTTGCCGCAAACTGGCGGGATGTCCCAGGACGCATCAATGCCAAAGTCGGCATCTCGCAACTTGATAGCGATTTTTACAGTCCTCTTGGAGTATTGATTGACAAAGACCGGCGCGGCTCCGTTGTCAACATTTTTCAAAGCAACCGTTTTGATAAAGGTGCTATCGAGGCATATACCGTCGATTACAGTAAATCGGGTGCTCAGCGTCAATCGACGGGAGAGTTTTTCTATGATCGGGATCTGTTCGTTGCCGATGTTCAGAACCGGAGAGGCTTTGGTATCAACGTTGGTCTGATTGTCCAGCGTCGGATTCAACAGCTGGGAGGAGATCGGAATATCGATCGTGTGACGCATGTAGCGGGACTCTGGAATCGGCGTACTTTGTTTTCGACGGGTGGCATCGGATACGACTCGGGACGCCAAAATGGTAAAGCCTATCACTTGGTTGAGTTTCAACAGGGATTCTTGTTGAGCCGGCTATGGAACGCCAAACTAACGGCTCTGCGCCAGTCATTGGGAGGCGTTGAGACGCGGCAGGTTATTATCACGACGACATTGCGTATCGATTCTGAGCGAAGTATTTCTGCGCGGCTTGTAGGGCAAAACGGTACAGGAAACGTAGCAAATGTGGCCGGTGAACCAGGTACGAATATCTACATGGCTTATTCGCAGCGGACCCGGAGCGGTACTGATTACTTCCTGATCGTTGGTGATCCAAACAAGGCCAATACACGTGGGCAGGTCACGTTCAAGATGGCACAGGCCCTTTAAGGCTGCCTCAAAAACAGAACGCAACCCTCGTTTTAGCAGACAGCTGCACTAACGGTAGGGTTGCGTCTTATCGGATTTAGGTTGAGTTTGAAAAGCTGGGTCGCGTCCGAGGGATGTATCAGGGAATATCGTAGACATATCGTACTGGAACATCCACATCCGGATGCAGGCTGGCCTTCACCGGACATCCATTGCCAACCTTTTCCAGCGTTGCACGGATGTCATCCGGGATGTTCATCGGAAAGTGCACCGTAAGCCCAATTCGTCCAATCCGCCTTGGGCTGGCGCTCATTTCTTTCGTTACGGTGGATGTCATTCCACTCAAGTCGATATCATGCCTCTCCGCAAACATCCCCACCGTAGTCAGCACGCACGCTGCGAGCGCAGCAACGACCAGATCGGTTGGAGAGCAGGCAGATGCATCTCCACCGATGTCCTTAGGGGCATCCGTTTTCACCGAATGCCCCAGCTCGTGGACAATCTCACATTTTTTACTACTGGTGTAGTTGACCGTGAGAGTCACCATTTCTATGCGTCCAGCGGCCAGCTAAGGTCGAGGTTACGTGCAGCGGTTGCTTCATCGATACGACCCACTGGAGCCGTATGTGGCGCTGACTTGACGGTTTCAGGATCCGTTGAACACTCGGCAACGATTTTCTCCATCGCGATAATGAAGTCATCAATGGTTTCGAGGCTCTCGGTTTCCGTTGGCTCAATCATGAGACACTCGGGAACAATCAGCGGGAAATACATCGTCGGTGGGTGATATCCATAGTCGATAATTCGCTTTGCTACCTCGAGGGCCTTGATGCCGGTCTGCGCCTTGAGATTCTTGAGGCTGAAGACAGCTTCGTGCATACAGATTCGGTCATAAGCGATGTCAATCGTCTTGCCAAGCTTTACGCGGAGGTAGTTAGCATTAAGGACTGCATCTTCACTGATTTTGTGAATGTTCTGGTTACCGAAGTGCGCGATATAGGCCCAGGAGCGGACAACGGCCAGGTACGCACCGTAGTACGGACCGACTTTGCCAATCGTCTGTGGGAGGTCATAGTTCAGGCGGTAGACACCTTCATCATCTTGGACCACCACAGGAACTGGCATGAATGGAGCAAGGTGCGCCTTGAGACCAACCGGACCGGAGCCTGGACCACCACCACCGTGAGGCACGCTAAACGTTTTATGGAGGTTGACGTGCATAACGTCAAAGCCCATGTCTCCGGGGCGCGCGGTACCAACCAGGGCGTTCATATTCGCGCCATCGCAGTACATCTGGCCGCCAGCTGCGTGCACCAGATCACAAATCTGGCAGATGTCCTCTTCGAACAACCCAACTGTGTTCGGGTTCGTCAGCATCATTCCGGCAAGATTGTCACCGCAGGCAGCAACTTGCCGCTTAAGGTCGTCGATGTCTGTAAGTCCGCGCTCATCTGTGTTTATTGGGACGGTCTTGTAACCACAGCGTGCAGCGGATGCAGGGTTTGTTCCGTGTGCTGCTGTTGGGACCAGAACCAGATTACGATGCGCTTCCCCACGGCTAACGTGGTACGCACGAATCAGCATCAGCCCAAGGAGCTCACCATGTGCACCTGCCGCCGGTTGCAACGAAACCGCATCCATACCGAGGATTGCACTCAGCCAGTTCTGCATATCGAACAGAATCTGCAAAGTACCCTGAACGGTCTCTTCCGGTTGGAAAGGGTGGACGCGTGCAAAACCAGGCATTTGGACAGCTACATCATTGATCTTCGGGTTGTACTTCATTGTGCACGAACCCAGAGGGTAAAAGCCCTTGTCAACGCAGTAGTTCTTTTGCGAAATACGCAGGAAGTGACGCATCACATCGCCTTCGGACAGTTCAGGCAATGGGAGGTTATCGCGAAGTGCAACGCCTGGGAGGAGCGTATTCAGGTCAACGGCAGGAACATCGCAGGATGGCATTTGCACACCAATGCGACCGCTGCGGGACTTCTCAAAAATGGTCGGTTCTGTTGACATCTTATGCCACCTCACCCTTTACAAAGCCAGCGAGGACATCCACAAATGTATCGAGTTCCTCCTTGGTTCGCTTCTCCGTTACACAAATCAGCATTTCGTTTGGAGCGCCTGGAACCGCAAGACCTCCGATGATTTTCTTTTCCAACAAGGCCTTATTGATATCAATTACCGGGGCGGGACACGTGACAACAAACTCTTTGAAGAATGGTCCGGTAAAGCGCTGGTGTATTCCAACTTCGGCAAGCCTTGCTGCCAAGTAATGCGACTTTTGCACACACAACATTGCTGCGTCTTTGAAACCCTGCTTACCCATCACAGAAAGGTAAACGGTAGCCGCAAGCGCAAACAATGCCTGGTTGGTACATATATTGGATGTAGCCGTATCGCGACGGATGTCCTGTTCACGGGTTCGCAAGGTCATTGTGTAGGCGCGTCGCCCGGATGTATCCAATGAGCCACCGACAATACGTCCTGGTATACGTCGGATATATTCCTTTTTGCAGGCAAACAAGCCTAGGAGTGGACCGCCAAAAGCAGGGAAACATCCAAGGCCCTGTCCTTCACCTACCACGATGTCAACGCCCACAGAGCCTGGCGTTTCCAGAATCCCGAGACTCATGGGGTCAACGCTGACGACCGTCTGCGCTCCAACGACCTTGGCTGCGGCAACGGCAGCGCTGAGATCTTCGATAACGCCGTGGAAGTTTGGTTGTTGGAGTACGATACAGGCATCGTCCTCCGTCAGCGTATCGATTTCCGTTGCACCCGTTTCTGCATTTTGTGCAGCTGTGCGGATACTGATGCCCAACGGTTCAAGATAGGTCTCGACGACAGAGCGAAGGGATGGATGCAGGTTTGCCGGAAGGACAACACTACGTCGCTTTGTGAGGTCACAGGACATGATTACGGCTTCAGCGAGCGCTGTTGCACCGTCATACATCGATGCATTTGCGACATCCATGCCTGTCAGCCGCGTAATCAGACTCTGAAATTCGTAAATCGACTGTAGCACACCTTGCGACACTTCGGGTTGGTATGGGGTGTAGGCTGTGTAAAACTCCGAGCGGTTGCAGACTGCACCAACAACAGGCGGAATGTAGTGATCGTAAATGCCCGCACCAAGGAAACATGCGTTTGCATTGAGGTCAGCCGTATTGCTGCTCAGAGCAATCAACTTTCGTTGAAGAGTCAGGTCATCCAGCGAGTCGGTGAGACCACTAAAATCGGCAGCATCCTGAACAGATTTTGGGATGTGAACGAAAAGATCCTTGATATTGCTGACGCCAATCGCAGCCAACATCTTGGCACGTTCGGCATCCGTATTGGGGAGATAAGACACCGATTACTCTCCGATCTCAGCCCGGTACGCATCGGCATCCATCAGGGATGACAGTTGACTTGCATCAGAAAGACGCAGCTTGAGCATCCACGCAGCGCCGTAAGGGTCACCATTGATTGCCGTCTGGTCATCCTCAAGGGCTGAGTTGACTTCAATGACTTCGCCAGCCAGTGGGCTGTACAAGTCGGAGACAGCCTTTACAGACTCGACGGTTCCGAACACATCTTCAGCGGCAAGCACGCGCCCGACGGTCGGAAGAGATGCATATACAACATCGCCGAGCTCTTCCTGAGCATGGTCTGTAATGCCAATTGTGACTGTGTCACCATCAACACGTACCCACTCGTGCGACTTCGAATAAAGCAAATCTGCTGGAATGTTAGACATTGATGAAACCCCTTCAGAACTAAATCGTTGGAACAAATGGTGCTTCGGAAACAATCGCCGGCAAGGCCTTGTCTCTGATAACAACGTAGACAGTGGTGCAAAGCGCAGAGTGTGAACGCGTCAGACGCGCAAGGGCGACACCCTTCTGCAATATCGGCGAAAATGTACCGCTCGTAACGTGACCAATAGGATTCCCTGCATCATCCTGCACAGGATAGCCATCGCGGGCGATATGGCGGCCATCCATGGTCAACCCAACCAATGTTGGAATATCCCCGTTGCCGCGACCTGCTTCAACCGCCGCCCGGCCGACATAATCCTCAGCTTTTTTCTTGTGGACCACCCAGCCGAGGCGGGCTGAAAACGGGTTAACGTCGTCATCCATTTCGTGACCATACAGCGGATATGCAGCTTCCAGCCGTAAAGCATCACGTGCTCCAAGACCGCACGGGACTACGCCAGCATCTGTGAATGCGGTCCATAGCTGTTCGAGATGCTCAACAGCAACGAATGCCTCAAAGCCATCCTCACCTGTATAGCCAGTGCGCGCGGCAGTAATGGAAATGCCCGCAAATGTTGTCTCGCCGATACCAAAGCGTGGATGCGATTCTGCAAAGTCACCGAGCAAAGCCATCGCTGCCGGCCCCTGCACTGCGAGCAGACCTGTTCGCTCTGTGATGTCATCGATTACGACATCAAAGCCTGTCGTGTGATGCTGAAACCACGCGCGGTCTTTATCAAGACATCCGGCATTGAAGACAACCCAGAACTCAGTTGCAGTGCGGCGGTAGACAATGATGTCATCCACAACTCCACCATTATCGTTTGGCAGGAAGGTGTAACATCCGCCATTATCCTTCAGACGACTCAAATCGCTTGGAACGAGTGACTGCAGATAGGCAAGCGTATCCTCACCGCGGACAATCATCCTTCCCATATGGGACACATCGAAGATGCCAACTGCCGTGCGGACTGCATTTACTTCCGCGATAACTCCGGCATATTGAACCGGCATTTCCCAGCCGGCGAAGGGCACCATTCTTGCTCCGATAGACCGGTGCAGCTCGGCGAGAGGTGTTCGCAGAAGTTCGGTTGACATGACCTGTTATTGTAGCATGATAGGCATGCTAAACTGACCACGTGCAGACGTTCAAAGGTGGAATTCAGGCGACCCGGGATGCCGCTGAGGCGCTATCCAGACGCCTTCAACCTGGCATGGTAGTCTCGCTCGTGGGGGATCTTGGTGCCGGGAAGACAACGTTTGTTGCATCCCTCGCAGCGGTACTCAACTCTGAACATCCGGTTTCCAGCCCAACTTTTACCGTAATTCATGAGGTCCCAACGCCATCGTTGTCGTTATGTCACATTGATGCATACCGTTGTAGCGCGCGGGATGTCCCTAACCTCGGCTTGGACGACTATATCAATGATGGCTACGTCTTACTGATTGAGTGGCTGGCAATGTTTGGGGATGCCGGGCCAGAGCCTGACATCATCGTGACTCTGACCGAAGTTGAAAGTCATCCAGACCTACGAACAATCACCATTGATGAATGCGGAGGCATGGGATGATTCTTGGCATCGACACTTCGGGAGATGTCTGCTATATCGGTCTTCTTAATCCGTTCGCTGAGAGCCGTTGCTGTACACAGTTCAGTCATAACCGACAGCTTATCGAGCAGCTTCCGTCGGCAATCAATACGTTTCTCGAAGGAAACGGCGCCACGCTTGATGACATAGATTGCCTGGTGTGTGGCACGGGACCCGGAAGCTTTACAGGTGTGCGGGTTGGTGTGATGTATGCGAAAACATTGGCTTTCGCACTAGGCAAGCCAATCATCGGTGTTTCATCCTTTGACGCTGCCGCCTACGAAGCGGAGTCCGTAAATCGGGTTGTCGTCTGTACATCGAAACGCAATGAAGTCATCGCGGCGGCATACCCTGCATTCTCAAAGTCGTCGTCCGCGGGTCCTCTCGCTGTATCGACTGACACATGGCAAAATTGGCTTTTGGATCACTTACCCGGAACCGAAAACATCATTGGTCAGGGAATAGAATCCGCACGTACTCCGCCTGGAAACCTGGCTCTATCTGCCTGCCTCCTCGCCGAGCCGCTCATGGTTCAGGGCAATTTTTCAGATATCGATTCGCTCATTCCGCATTACGTTGCAACGTCGCCCGGAGGCGGGATGTGAAAACACAGGAGCCTCGACAAACCCTTCCGTCCGTCGGCAAAATCATCGAGATCCTCAACGGGCAGGGCGTTTATCATGTTCATCTGACTTCAATCGTCAGGAATGTTGTTGAGCGGCATCGTAAGACGGTTATCACAGAAGGCGCGCAGCCACTATCGGTCGACACAATTTGCCGGGAAGTTGTTGCACACATACACGATACGCGCCCTGCATTGGCTCGTGTAATCAACGCAACCGGCGTACTGCTTCATACAAACCTTGGGAGGGCAGTCCTGTCAAAGGAAGCGATCGATGCCTTGGTTCGTGCCGCTTCAACGGTTGATGTTGAGTTTGATGTCGTGACGGGTAAGCGCGGCGACCGCCACGCGAATGTAAGTGAGCTGCTGCAGGTCCTAACGGCTGCGGAAGCTGCTGTAGTCGTGAATAACAATGCGGCAGCAACGCTGCTTGCTGTGACCGTTCTTGGAAAGGGACGAGATGTCATCCTTTCCCGTGGAGAAATGGTCGAAATTGGTGGGCAGTTCCGTATGCCCGATGTCATCGAAGCGAGTGGCTGCCGACTGGTAGGCGTTGGTGCAACAAATCGGACGCATGCGCACGACTACACGAATGCCATCAATGACCAAACCGGCTGCATTTTAAGGTGCCATCGCTCCAACTTTGACATGGTTGGCTTCGTCTCAGATGTTCCTTCGGCGACGCTTGCGGAAATCGCCAAGGCGCACAACGTTCCTTACGGCGAGGATCTCGGTGCAGGTGCACTGATCGATTTCCGGCGCTACGGAATTGATGGGATGAGATCGGTTCAGGAAGCGGTCAATGACGGTGCTGATCTCATATGGTTTAGTGGTGACAAGCTAATTGGGGGACCACAAGCCGGCATTATTGTGGGTAGGAAGCACTACATCGATGCCTGCAAACGACATCCTCTCATGCGGGCATTGCGCCCGGACAAGCTGACTCTCGCTGCACTTGAGGCGACGCTTCTTGAATACATTCGGATGAGCGAAAGAAACATCCCGTTCATTGCGGCGTTGGAACTCTCCATTCTCGACCTTAATCAACGCGCTGCGTGCATTATTGAAGGCTACGAAGGCAGTACGGGGGTGTCGATCGATGTGGTCGACAATCAATGTGCCATTGGAGCGGGGGCTGCGCCGACTGTGGGCGTACCGAGTCGGGCGATTCGTATCGCCGGTGGCGGAGCCCAGCGCATTCATGATGCTCTTCTTGCGGGATGCGTGCCGGTGGCTACGCAACTAAAGGATGGATGTTTGCTTATCGACATGCGAAGCATCCAGCCTGCCGATATCACAGATCTACGGTCCGCACTCCAAGACGCTTTATCAACCTGAAGTGCGGCCATAAGACATCGCTAGAGAGCACATGCGGCATCGATAGCCGCAAGCTCATCGGATGAAAGCTCTGCGCCACCGAGTGCCGCAAGGTTTTCCTCAATCTGTTTTACCGAGCTTGCGCCTATCAGCGCGCTGGTAATGACCGGCTTGCGAAGGACCCACTGCAACGCCAGCTGTGCAAGTGAGACTCCTCGGGCGGCTGCGATCGCGGCAAGGGCTTGAATGCGACCTTGCTGCCGCTCCACTTCACTGGTCTGGAGGAAGCCGTGAGCCTTTGCGGCACGAGAATCCTCAGGGATGCGATCAAGGTAACGATTTGTCAGCAGGCCCTGGGCAAGCGGACAGAATGGAATACAGCCAATCCCTTCATCTTCTAGGACATCCGTGAGGCCATCTTCAATCCAGCGGTTCAGGATGTTATAGACAGGCTGATGAATAAGACAGGGGGTTCCAAGCGACTTTAGAATGGCTGCTGCCTCCTTAGTCTGCTCAGCTGAGTAACTTGAGATTCCAACATAGAGAGCCTTGCCGCTGCGCACGAGCTGGTCGAGCGCACCCATCGTCTCTTCGAGAGGAGTGTTCGGGTCCGGACGGTGTGAGTAGAAGATATCGACGTACTCAAGTCCCATCCGCTTAAGACTTTGGTCACAGCTCGAAATCAAGTACTTTCGTGATCCCCACTCGCCGTATGGACCGGGCCACATCCGGTATCCGGCTTTGGTGCTGATAACGAGTTCATCACGGAATGGTCGTAGGTCGCTATCAAGAAGCTGTTTGAAGTTTTCTTCAGCCGATCCTGGAGGCGGTCCATAGTTGTTAGCAAGGTCAAAGTGGGTGATGCCCTGATCGAACGCATAGCGAACCATCGCGCGCTGCGTTTCGAGAACATCTACGCCACCAAAGTTATGCCAAAGCCCGAGCGAGATCTCCGGAAGGTGCAGACCGCTTCGACCCGTTCGTCGATAGCGACCGACATCGTAGCGTGTTGGGGATGGAAGATAATTCATACACTATCGTAGCCGATGAAATACAGAAAGAGAAACGGCACCATCGGGTAGTCCGGGGTGCCGTTCTTGCGGTGCTTGATCAAGGCCTAGCCGCCGAGGCGAATACTGCCCAATCCACCCATCATGGATTCAGGGTCGACCTGCTTGAAACCCGCAGGTACTTTGAAGAGTGTTGGGTCCAAATCGCTTTCATCGATCTTTGTTGTCTCTGTCTTGATCTTGATTGGTTTTTCTGGCAACCCAGGTAATGCCATTGCACTCTCGATAGACATTTCCATGTTTGATGACAATGGGAAGCCAACGACATTCTGGAACTTCTTTGCGATATCTGCGGAACCGGGCATCATGCCTGCCATGCCACCGGAGACGGCTTTTGCTCCAAGCTTTGCCAATATCGATTCATCTACTTTGACTGCCTTGGTAACAACGGTCGAAAAGTTCATATTCATCGTAAGAAGGGGACCACTGGATGGATCAAACGGGAGTGGGACTCCGGCCTTGGGTGATATCTCCACCTTTATCAGTCCCTTGAAGGCCTGTGCAGAACGGCCATCCACCTCGGATGCTGCACCATCGGGCTTCAGCTCACCAATGACCTTACTGTCCATCATTTCGGTCATATCGGGCATTCCAGGAATCTTTCCGCCTTTGAGTACCGCAAAGGTCTTGTCCTTGGTATTGAACATCGTCACGTCGTCCGTCAGGACATCAGTGAGGGTAACGATATCGCCTGCGACTGTTCGAATAATGTTTCCCTTTACTTGCATTACCGTCTCACGTACGCCATCCGCATTGATTGGAGCGGGTGCCGCTGGTGGAGGTGCCGTCGTCGGAGCAGGCTTCGATGTCGAAATCTTGCCACCTTTTTTACCTGGCGCTGGCTTCTTTGCCGGAGCTGGCTTCGGTGCGGGCTTTGGCGCAGGCGCGGGAGCGGGACCACCGCCTGCCATCTCCGGGATGCCGTCCATGGTAATGCGCTGCGTTACCGTGATGTCGGCGCTGACAGCGCTTGCCATACTGAATATGACCGCAGCTGAAGCCAATGGAAGGTGCTTTAAGTTCATGAAATTTTCCTTATTTTGATGCATCCACAATGATGCTTATACATAGTACGTTATTTGACTACAAAGCTGTTCCTGCTACACGTTCTCACCCTGTGGCCAAAGCACAGGGTTTAGTGGGCTGGCAACTTTGTCGCCTGGTTTGAGGCCAGGGAGCCACGTTTTCAAATCGTTTTCCCGACTAACATGGTCAGGTTCCGTAACAACAGCATCCGCTTCGACGTAAATGATTGTCATCACCGCCCGAATTGCATCACTGGCATTCCCCGGTGCACCGTGGATACACCAGCCATCGTGAAATGTGGCATCCCCGGCAAGCATGTCTCCCGCCTCACCGATAGCGTAGCCATGTTCTTCGATAAGGTTTTGCAGACGCTGTTCCGAGGAATCCGAAATGTCGAGCGGTCCGAGGTAGCCAAGGGCCTGACTGCCATTTGCAAAGCGCATCGTACCCATCACCTTTGAACAATCAATAAGTGGCATCCACATCGTGATGCACTTTGCTCCGTCGAGTGGCCAGTACTGCTGATCCTGATGCCATGGTGTAAGGCCACCACCAACCTCTTTGAAAAGTGCCTGATCGTGGTACATCCGAACGCTGTCAACACCCATCAGGTCAGCCGCAATTTTGGCAAAGCGCGGTGCCAGTGCAAAGGCTGCAACATCGGGGTGCATTGCCCACAGGTTTGAATACTGGATAAACGCTTTTCCGTAGGTGTTGCGCTGCTCCATCGGGACAACGCCCCGGCTCTCCGCAAAGCCCATCGTGTGGCTGATGATTGCATCCCGGTGGGGGGCAAGGTCCGCCTCGGGGAGAACGCCATTAAGTCTGACCCAGCCGTTTGTTTGAAACGATGCAATGGCGCTTTCATCCACTTCGTAGAGTTTATCCAGCATTGACATTTCAGCCTCCAATTACAACGAGGTCGCGCGTGTACTGTGTCAGGCGCTCGAAGCCGGTTGCCGTAACCAAAACGTCGTCCTCGATGCGTACAGCCCCATAGCCTTCGATATAAATACCCGGTTCAACTGTGAGGACAACATTTTCATGAAGAGTCAGCTTCGATGATGGAGATAGTAAACCAGCGGCATCATGAACCAGGCGTCCAAGGCCATGTCCAAGGTTATGAGGCATGTTTCCATAGCCCGCATCCGCCAGAATTCCGCGTGCAAGGGCATCGATGTCCTTGCCAGCAACTCCCGGCTTGATGGCATTGCATGCAGCATCCTGCGCTTTATGCACCGTGTTGAAGATATCTAGCATCCGTTCCGTTGGCTCTCCGCCTACGACAAAGGTACGGGTGATGTCCGAGTTATAGCCATCGATTTCGCAGCCAAAGTCGCACAGGAGGAACTCGGGCTCGCCGCTGGAACCGATTCCACGGCTTCCTGCACGTCCATGGATAATCGCGGCGTTTGGCCCTGACCCAATAATGCTGTCAAAGCCCATCCGGACGGCACCGCGTTCGCGGAGATAAACCTCGATACGCCATGCCAGTTCAGCTTCCGTCATGCCGATTTTGACAATCTCGGTGATGTGCGTACACGCTTCATCGACAAGTGCACAAGCACGTCGGATCGCATCGATTTCCTGTGGCTCTTTAATGGCCTTGATGGCTTCCACAATACCGCTTGACGGTACGAGGCTGATAGAAGATGGCAGACCACCTACAAGAGTGTTCCATGCATCAACGGATAGTGTGTTCGATTCGATTGCAAGTCCGCCTTTGAATCCTTGTACTGTCAGCACACGTGCCGCTTCAAGGAGTAAGACCGCTTGTCCAACGATTTTGGTATCAAACCCGGTCACCTCTACGCTTGCCTGTAGGAGATAGCGGCCATCGGTAATGAAGATGGCGGCTTCTTTTGAAATGAGTGCGATGCCATTCGAACCGGTAAATCCGGTGATGTACTTGACATGCTCGAGGTTCGTGATCAGGACAGCACTGGCATCGGTTTGGGATGCCAACCAGTCACGGACACCTTCTACACGGCGGGAAAAACGGAACGACATAGCGATTACTCCAAAGTTTGATATCTAAAAAACCTGCACCACTTGGGTACAGAGAGCAACGATTAGAAGCGCCCCTCATCTACAAGGCGCTTCGCAGCATTGATTGCCAACAAATACGAATGCGGACCGAAGCCGGAGATTTGACCTGTGACGACCGCTGCGAGATAGGAAACATGACGGAATACCTCGCGTGAATGCACATTGCTGAGGTGCACCTCAATCGTTGGAAGGCGAACTGCACGGAGCGCATCTGCGATGGCAATGCTTGTGTGTGTGTACGCACCGGCATTGATTACGATTGCATCAGCCCAATCGCGTGCATCGTGAATGTGGTCAATCAAGACACCTTCATGGTTACTTTGCTCAATACGAACTTCACATCCGATACGCTTTCCTTCCTGCACGATTAGCTCATTGAGCTCATAAAAGGTCACGGAACCGTATACGTCCGGTTCCCGCATTCCAAGCAGGTTCAGGTTAGGACCGTGAATGACGAGTACTTTGATGGGACCGGATGGAGAAAGCTGCATTGATATCACCGCTCCTGAAGCGCTTCGCGATTGGCAAGATCATGTCCGAGTATTTAGGGACGATGCAGCAATTCGCAGTGTTGAACTTTGCGCGTAGTATATCGCCGCCAGCGTTCGGCAGATACAATCATCGGCATGAATGGACCGACCTTAAAGGTAGCAATTATCGGCGCCGGCGTGATGGGGCAGCAACATGCCCGCTCGTGGACGCAGGTACCCTATGCAACCGTTACTACCATCTGTGACTTCAACCTCGAAGCTGCCAGTAGACTGGCGACCGAGTTCAATGCTGTGGCGACCTCAAGTATCGATGCAGTACTTACATGCGATGTTGATGTCGTCAGCGTCTGTATCCCGACATGTTTTCACACGGAGACTGCAGTCAAGGTATTGGAAGCGGGTAAGCATTTGCTTCTCGAAAAGCCGATGGCTCTCACTGTCGAAGATTGTCACATAATTGAGGCTGCCGCAGAGGCATCCGGCAAGCTGCTCACCATCGGACAGGTTGTACGCTTCTTCCCTGAATATGAGAATGCAAAGCGTGCAGTCGACGCTGGCGCCGTTGGAAAGCCTGCGGTTGTACGCTGTCGCCGTGGAGGGATTTTCCCCCTCTGGGGCACGTGGTTCCATGATGTCAACAAGTCTGGCGGAGCCATTTATGATGTCGGTATCCACGAGATCGACTGGTTGCTTTGGCTCTTCGGTCCTGTAGAGCGTGTCTACGCCCGTTCCCTTACCGAATCGCTCAGCGAGGACAGCAAGCAGGACTTTGCACTTGTAACGCTGCGCCACAAGAGCGGTGTCATCTCGCACATGGAAGCCTGCTGGGCGGATCCTGTGGTTTCGTACAACGCATTTGAAATTGCAGGTGACGGCGGCTTGCTGACCCACGACTCGCGGAACAATGCGACATTGTTTATTTCGACAGCTGAGAAGCAGGAAGCAATGTCTCCGCTTGCAGATGCTGATGAGCCATATAACAAGCAGATCGCTGCATTTGCCAAGTCGATTGTCGAAGGAACGCCACTTGCCGTGACCGGTGCGGATGGCCGTGCGGCCATAGCCGTCGCGGCTGCCGCTCTCGAATCATCCCGCACACGAAAGGTGGTCACTCTGTGAAAAACATCGTTCTGCTTTCATCCGCCCACCTGCACGCCGATGCCTACATTCACGAGCTGAGTACAGTCTCGGATGCCCGCATCGTCGGCGTGTATGACAATGATCCCGCGCGCGCTGCGGCAGCGGGAACCCGTTACGGCATTCCTGTTTTCCCGGCCCTTGATGCAGCTCTTGGCGCATCGGATGCGGCCATCATCTGCAGCGAAAACGTACATCACGAAATGTTCGCTCTCGAAGCAATCAAGGCTGGCAAGCATGTTCTCTGTGAAAAGCCGCTGGCGACAACCCCTGAAGCAGCGCTACGGATGGTTACTGCGGCAGAGATTGCGGGTGTTCTCCTCATGACGGCGTTTCCATGTCGCTTTAGCCCGGCGTACCAGCAGTTCAAGCAGTTGGTGAACAGTGGGGCAATCGGCGAGATCCGTGCACTGCGCGGTACCAACCAGGGAATGTGTCCTGGTGGCTGGTTTGTCCAAAAGGAACTCTCGGGGGGCGGTGCCGTGACAGACCACACCGTGCACGTGACCGACCTTTTGCGCGACCTTACGGGTTCCGAAGTCGAGAGTGTTTATTGTGAGCTTGGCAACGGTCTGCTCCATGGCGACTTCGAAGACACAGGCGTGGTAACGCTTGAGTTTGAGAAGGATGTCTTTGCGACTCTCGATGCAAGCTGGAGCCGTCCAAAGTCATTCACGACGTGGGGAAATGTTACCCTCTACGCAGTAGGGACCAAAGGTACGCTCGAAATGGACATGTTCAACCAGGAAGGGATGCTCTACAGCGACATCAAGGGAAAAGTCGGCGTCCAAAACTGGGGTTCATCCATTGATCGCGGCATGGTCGCAGCCTTTGTAGAGAGCATTCTCAGCGGAACACTGCATGAAAAGGCTGCGAGTGGCACCGATGGTCTGCGCGCCGTCGAAGTGGTCGAAGCGGCTTATGCAAGTACCATCGCGTTGCAGCCGGCCAAGGTGAACCACCGCAGCTGATGTAAGTCGGATTAGCAGTGATGCAGAAACCCCGCGAGGCTTGTTTGCCGCGCGGGGTTTTGTTTTGTCGGTTCGACGTTTGGCTCGCTCGCTACGCGCGATTCTTCCAGCGGTCCAGAAGAACCGCGATTAGGAGGACGCCTCCGCTAGTAACCAGCTGCCAGAAGGCATCGATGTTCTGAAGGCTCATCGCGTTCTGCAGGATCCCCATAATCAATACACCAACGACAACACCCTGAATCCGCGCAACACCGCCCGTAAGCGACACGCCACCCAAAACGCAGCCACTGATCGCCTGTAACTCCAACCCTTGTGCAGCATTCGGCTGACCGCTCGAGACACGGCTTGCGGCGAGAACTCCTGCGAGGGCAGCAACCATCCCCTGCAGCAAAAAGATACCAATCTTGGTCTTTGTGACCGAGATTCCCGCAAGACGCGCAGCTTCCTTGTTACCGCCAACTGCCAGTGTGTTGCGACCAAAAGTGGTGCGGTTGAGGATGATGCCAAACACGACAAAAATTATCGCCATCACCCAAACCGGGGACTGCAGTGCAAGTGGAGGCACACCAACGGGAATTAAGAGCTTTGCTTTACCAAGACCACCGAATGCTTCGTTCGAAATTCCGATTGAGCTGCCTTTAGTGATAAGCAGGGCGGCACCGCGCACGACCTGCTGCACTGCAAGCGTTGCGATTAGTGGGTTGATCTGAAACTGTGCGATTACGATGCCATTGACAGAGCCTATAAATGCACCGAGTGCCAAAGGAATAATGACGGCCAGAAATATATTTCCCGTTGCGTTGATAACAATCGCCGATACAACTCCGGCGAGCGCGAGCGTGCTACCAATTGAAAGGTCAAAGTCTCCTGCTGCGAGACAAAGCATCATGGTACAAGCGACCATCCCGATGGTGGAGATACTCATCAGGAGTGCCGTGATGTTATTGGTACTCGCAAAGTGGGGGACAAAAATTGCACAGAGGAGGATCATGATCACGCAGACCAGTCCCATTCCTCCCTTTTCTAGCAAACGCTTCATTGTGAATCCTCTGCCGACGGGAGTGCCGCCGCCAAACATCGCTCAGGAGTTGCTTCTGAGCGCGAAAACTCAGCCGATATCCGATTATTTCGCATGATGTAAACACGGTCACACGTTCCAAGGACTTCCGGGAGCTCGCTTGAAACCATCAGGATACCGATGCCATCGGCTGCCAACCGGTACAAAATGTCGTAGATTTCTCGCTTAGCACCGACATCGATGCCACGCGTTGGCTCATCCAATAACATCACCTTGATATCTTCGCTAAGCCAGCGACCAAGAATCGCTTTCTGCTGATTGCCACCTGATAGGTTTCGAATTTCCTGCGTCAGGGATGGTGTCTTGACACGCATCGCAGCAACCTGCTTCTCAGCATTCTCTTTTTCCCTGGCATCGTTTATCCAGATTCCACCAAGACCTGCGTAGACTCGCCGGATGCTGAGGTTGATGTTTTCGGCGACGGAGCCCATCGGGATGATGCCCTCATGTTTGCGGTCTTCTGGGCAGAGCACGATTCCATTTTGGATGCACTTGCGCGGTTCGGCGTAGATACGGTGGAGGAGCTCACTGCGTCCGGCACCGACGAGGCCAAACAGACCGACAATCTCACCTGCGCGAACCGTGACGCCTTCCTGTTCGAGGAGCACATCGCCGGCTTCGCGTGGCGTGTAGCCGTAAATGTCGGCGATATCACGGCCAACCATGTCTTTGACGAGTTGGTCGATACTGACATCATCAAGTGATGCGTATGTGACAACGTGCCGTCCATCCCGAAAGACGGTCGCTCCATCGCAGATGCGCTTTATCTCGTCCATCCTGTGGCTGACATAGAGAACAACCTTGCCAGCAGCGCGGAGCTCAGCAATACGCTCAAACAACGTGTCCGCTTCGCGGGCCGAGAGCGAGCTCGTCGGTTCATCGAATGCGACAACGCGTGCATCCCGAACCAACGCCTTTGCGATCTCAACCATTTGCCTCTGTGCGAGTGAGAGGTCACCCAAGCGTGTCTCAGGACGAACATCCAGCTGGATTCGCGCGAGAGCAGCAGTCGTATCTGCGATAAGTTTCGCTTTGTCAACAATGCCGGATTTCGATGGAAGTGCACCGAGGAAGAGGTTTTCAGCTACCGAGAGCTCATCCACCAGATGAAGCTCCTGATAGATAACGCCTATACCGGACCTAAGCGCATCGGCGGGTGATTGGGGAGCATGCGGCTTTCCATCGATGGTGATTACACCGGATGTGGCGGCATGAACGCCGGCAAGGACCTTAAGAAGTGTCGACTTACCGGCGCCATTTTCGCCGCAGAGCGCATGAACCGTTCCTGCTGGCACATCAAAGGTGATGTCTTGAAGTGCCTGTACACCAGGGAACGATTTGCAAATGTCCTGAACGGACAGACCACTGGGAATCGGCATGTTTTACGGAGTCATACCTTCGGCCTTCAGTGCCTCGACATAGTTCTTTCGGTCGATCAACGTTCCTTTAGTGTAGGTTTCCGCCGTTGGAGCGGTGCCATCCTTGATCCACTTGTACATCGCTTCCGCAGTGCCGAAACCATGTGTCTTCGGGCTGAGAAGAATCGATGCATGGAAGCCAGTTGGTGTGGCTTTCTTGAGGTCATCCTTGCCGGATGTGCCATTGATGCCAATGCCGATGACATCCTTTGCAGCAATGTTCCGTTGTTCGGATGCGCGCACAAAGCCGAGGACGCCATCATCGTTACTTGAGAACGCGACCCAATGCTTGATGTTCGGATGTTGCGTCAGGATGATGTTTGCTGCATCGACAGCGGTGTTAATATCGTTGGGAGCTTTCCACGGTGTACGGTAGATGTTGGCTTTGTTGAACCCGGATGCTTCGAGTGCTCCTGCTGCGCCATCGGTTCGCAAACGGCAGGTTTCGATTTCATCGACTGTCAACACCGCGGCACCGGTTTCGGCTACATTCCAGCCACGGGTTTTGATTTCAGCGGCGATTGCTTCTCCGACAGATTTACCAATCTCAGATGCGGATATACCGAGATGTGGAACTTTTTCAAGAGGCTTCCCGGATGCATCGACAAGACGGTCATCGACGGACATCAGCTTGAGGTTCTTTTCCTCGCACTTTGCGACGATGGATGACCCAAGTTTTGTATCCGGCGCACATACGATGACACCCTGGGCACCTTGCGCTGCAAGGTTATCCAATGCGGACATCAGTTGATCGGCATCGGTTGCCGGGAGCTTAACAAGCGTGAAGCCATATTTTTTGGCTGCTTCATCTGCAAACTGCCACTCAGATTGGAACCAGGGCTCTGTTGCGGACTTTACGATAAACCCGATTTTGACATCAGATGTGCCGGCTGCGGAGCCCGAGCCCCCGTTGTTGCATCCGGCTGCAAGGATCAGTGGGAGGGCGGCAAGGGATGCGAGTACAGTGCGACGTGTGACTGTCAACCCTGACAACATAAGTCGTGGCATGGCATAGGTTCCTAACGGGATGGATTTCCATTGATTGTAGCGTCAAGAGACGGACTCTTCACACTATATAGGTGTATGTGCTACCTCCGCGGTATAGTTTCAGACGTATGCAACCTTGCCTTTCAGCTGGCGGAGTCTTCGCCCCTATCGTCGATTTGCACCGGGAACTGCACCGCGCAATATTAGGTGCGTCAACCATTGGCGCCGTTGAACGGGTTACCGGGCCGGTGTGGATGGCGGTTGAAGCAGTGTTTCAGGCGCAATTTCATGCGCAACCAGAATTTATTCAGCGTGTTCATAGTGCGCTGCTGTCCGATGTCGAAGGCGTTTTAGCGAACGCTGCTGCAAGTGCCAGTGACTACCGGCTTGAATATGAATCATCGATCCGCGGTTACGAAGGTGTGTTTGCAGAGATGGCACAGCTGGGACTTTCAGCGGAATCGAATGCATGGTCATCATCTGGACGTGAGCGGGGTGCAGAGCTCGCCGATGCCCGTCGCTTGCTGGAAGCAGTGATTGCGCATCCGATAGGTGCTCGGAATGGCTTTGTTTGGTTTGAGCTAGCTTGGATTCTGGATGCGTCCGGTGAGCCTCATGCAAAGATTGCGGAGTGCTTCTACCACGCACAGCGACTGTTGCGTGGCGTTGAAACAGATGTCCTGCACGTTGCGAGACTGATGATGTTGTTGTTCGAAGGGGGAAGCCCGCAGGACACATCGATTCACTCAGGACTTTGCTCCACAATAGGCGGGCTCGCTTTGTTGGTCAGTGATGGCAATTTTCCTGAGTTCACCGAGCGTTTGGTACAGAGCCCTCGATTATTCGAAGCGCTTACTGTCATGTTGGCAAATCCTAATACTGCCATTGCATCCACCGTTGCACGAGCCGTTGAAACGACGCTGTTAGAAGGAATACAACAGCGTAGCGACTGGAATGCGCGCCTCGCGGCACTACTCACCATTTGTGAATCAGCAAGAGTTTCATTTGACTTGAATGTGCCCGCTTCCATTGTCGAGCAAGCGAATCGCTTGCAATCGATGGCTGATCGTTTTTCGCCAGGTCAGGATGCATCCGATTTGGATGCTGTTATAGCCGACGCCATTTCTTTTCTGACGGAGCAGCTGGCTGCAACCGATAAGGAGCTGACAAGACTGGAAAGGCTTGTCACGGGAGCGATCAAAGAGCGCGACTACTGGATGAATTCCGTGAGGAGCATAGAGGCTGAAGCGAAAGAGAGTGGATTTGAACTACATGCGTACAGTATTACAAACCCGTTCAAGCGTAAGCTAAAGGAGCGTCAGGAACAAACCCGTCTACTTTACGAACAATGTAAGTTTAATCTGGAGAAGCAGGAGGCCGTCGTTGTCACACAAACGCAGCGAACTGCCAAAGAAGCGCAACGTCATTCTGAGAAAAAAAACAAGTTGCTGGAACTGATAAGTCTTCTCGAACCGCCTCGGCTTGGCATTTCGGCAGCCGAATAAACGAGCTCCATACACACTCACATGCGGCTATCTATGAAGTGAAATCAACGAAACGCTCGATGGTTTCAGCGTGCTATAATTGCGGGTCATGCCAAACCCAGTCCTTCTGACCCGTAAGTCTGTTCTCATTGCATCTGTCATCTCACTTGTGACACTCTCTTCCGGAGTGGTAATGAGTGGCTGTGTTGGCAGGAACGCTGGTGGTGGTAAAGTCACTGGCGTTTTGCGTTATGCGCTTACTGCAGAACCAACTACGCTTGATCCGGCTCTCGTCACGGACGGTCCAACCATTGATCTCCTGCACAATATTTACGAGGGTTTGGTCGGCTGGAATGACAGCAATGAGGTCGTGCCTCTTGGCGCAGAAAAGTGGGATGTCTCTGCGGATGGCAAAACATACACGTTCACGCTGCGATCGGGAGTCAAGTTTCAGAATGGAAAGCCTGTAGTCGCTGGTGATTATGCGTACGCAATCACCCGCTCTCTTGATCCAAAGCTCGCATCGCCCGTTGCCCTGAACTACCTTGATGACATCGTTGGTGCGAAGGATTTCGCGGCCGGAAAGGCTACATCGCTTGCAGGGGTGAAGGTAATCGACGACACCCACATCGCAATCACAATCACTGCTCCGCGAAGCTACTTCCTGGGAAAACTAACGTTTCCAACCGCATATGCGCTTGACAAGACGGAAGTTGAGAAGGGAGAAAAAGTTGAGGGTGGTGCATATACGATCACATCGGCGAATGTCGTAGGAACGGGCCCTTTCAAGCTGGGCAGTTATGTGCGTCAGGGGAAAGTAGTTCTTGATGCGAACGCGGATTATTGGGCCGGCGCACCAAAGCTCAAGAAAATCGAGCGTCCGATTATCCTTGACGCAAAAACAGCACGGAACCGCTACGATGCTGGCCAACTGGATATTGTTACCCTTGAGAAGGGCGACTATGAGCGTGACAAGGCGGATGCCAAAGTCGCTGGTGAAATACAGACATTTGGACGCGCTGCCACGTTCTATCTGGGATTGAATCAAACCCACTATGCTCCTTTTAAGGATAAGCGGGTTCGACAGGCTGTAGCACACGCCATCGATAAGGATGCGATTATCAAGACCGTTCTCCTCGGTATCAATAAACGTGCGGAAGGTGTTCTTCCTGAAGGTCTACCCGGCTACGATGCCTCGTTTAAGGGATTACCGTACGACACTGCCAAGGCATCGGAACTATTGGCCGCCGCAGGCTATCCCGGGGGCAAGGGTCTTCCACCGCTTGTTCTGAGTTTCCGCGAAAAGCAGACCGACTTAGCTAAGGCTGCAGAAGTAATGAAGGAACAGCTGGGCAAGGTTGGGATTCCTGTTACTTTGCGTGAGATGGAGTGGGGTACCTTCCTGAAGGCCACTGACAACAAGGAAATTGACCTCTTCCACATGCGTTGGAGTGCGGACTATCTGGATCCCCAGAACTTCCTCAGCCTCTTGCTTACATCCGGTTCTCCGGAAAACCGCACAGGCTACGCGAACAAAGAATATGACGCGATGTGTGCCGCAGCAGACAGTGAGCGGGATTCTGCAAAGCGAATGGCACTTTATGCAAAGGCAGAGCGTTTTGTCGTGGATGATGCGCCTTGGGTGCCCATCTACTTCCAAAAGGACCTTGAGCTCGTAAAGCCGTGGGTAAAGGGAATCAAGGATTCTCTTATGGGCCACTTGCCGCACAAAACGACATCGGTCGAATAGGCAACCTGGATGCTTCGTTATGTGTTGACGCGCCTAGGATTGGCGGTCCCAACGCTTCTTGCCATCTCCTTCTTGGTGTTTTTTGCTGCATACCTTTCGCCAGCAGATCCTGTGGACATCATTCTGGGACAGAGGGCCGCACCTGAGGCAAAGGCACGTGTCCGGCATGAGTGGGGACTGGATAGACCTCCCCTCGAACGTTATGGAAAGTATGTTGTCGCGGTCGTGACCAAGGGCGATTTTGGACGAAGTTATCAGACAAAGGAGCCAGTCACGGAGTTTATTGCCCGCGGCTTTCCAAACACGGCAATCCTTGCTGTTTCAGCGCTCGGTCTTGCACTGCTGACGGGTATCCCACTAGGCGTTATTGCCGCCATCAAGCACAACTCCTGGATTGATCGTTTCGCAATGGCTTTTGCACTGCTTGGTGTCGCAACGCCAAGCTTTGTTTTGGCACCTGTTCTCACGCTTTTATTGGCAGTTCGTATGGGATGGCTTCCAGTCGGTGGATTTTCGTTGCAGGAGGGTATTGTTGACCCTGCGACTTTTATTCTGCCCACCGTTGTACTAGCTGCTCGATCGAGTGCACTGATTGCTAGGCTGACTCGCTCTGCAATGCTGGATGTCCTCAGCCAGGACTTTATTCGGACCGCACGGGCAAAAGGCGTACGACCGTTTGGAGTGCTCTTCAAACATGCGCTGCGGAATGCACTGTCGCCTATTCTCACGGTGGCAGGAACCACCTTTGGATATCTGCTCAGTGGTTCGTTCGTCGTAGAAACATTCTTCACCATTCCTGGAATCGGAAATCAAAGTATTACCGCTATCACGGCCCGTGATTATCCAGTCATCCAAGGTCTTGCGTTGTTACTGGCTGCTATCTTCGTTGGTGTCAACCTCATCGTTGATATCCTGCAAGGCTTCGTTGATCCCCGTGCGCGTGTTTCGGACCAGAAGGCGATTTGAGATGACACCACGGGAAACATGGCAGCGCATCACTGCGAACAAAGTAGCCCTCGCCAGCATCATTTTCCTTGCACTGCTGGTCTTGGCAGCAGTGTTTGTACCAATGCTGCTTCCATATGGATATGAACAGCAGCTGGCTGACTCCCGGTTACTACAGCCTAATGGTAAGCACATACTTGGCACAGATGATCTTGGACGCGACATTCTGACCCGTGTTCTGGTCGGCGCGCGAATATCGCTTATGGTTGCTGTAAGTGTCGAGTGCGTTGTCGTGTTGCTCGGCGTCACGGTGGGGCTTATCGCTGGTTACCGTGGCGGTTGGATAGACAGCCTGTTGATGCGCGTAACTGATGTGCTCCTGGCGTTTCCCGATGTGCTGCTTGCAATCCTTCTCCTTGGCACGCTTGGAGCGACAAGCTCAAAACCGGAAACATCGGCGATATTGGTCGTTGTCAGTCTGGGCGTTACTGGCTGGCCACCGCTGGCGCGATTGGTTCGTGGTCAAGTCGTTGCATTACGTCAACGTGAGTTTGTGGATGCAGCACGCAGTATTGGTTCGGGCCACGGACGAATCCTTCTACATCACATTCTGCCAAACTTGGTCTCGCCGGTGATTGTGGCTGTCACAGTTGATGCTGCCGGTGTCATTCTGGCCGAAGCGACGCTTTCTTATCTTGGAATTGGTGTACAGCGTCCGATGCCAAGCTGGGGTCGAATGATTAATGATGCGCTCGACTTTTATAAGTCTGAGCCACGCCTTGTCATTGTCCCGGCGACGATGCTAAGCCTTACCGTTATCGCGTTGAACTTCTTGGGCGATGGTTTGCGTGATGCTCTTGACCCGCGAAAGACACGGCGCTAAGTGTCTGCGCGGTCAGCTCTGGTACATCGCTGACGTCGCGTTCTGAGGTGTGCGCATTTCACTTCGAACCGTTGAGTGCGCAGTCGTGCACTTATCCTGTTAAGCCACGAGACTCAGGTTCAGCCAATGCAGGCTGTAGTATCCAGGCAGCGTCGTACGTGTCAAACAGTGACCCTGGTTTGCGGTTCACGTTTCGGTCCAGGAACGAAGTCGATTGTTCAGTTTGTAATGCTGGTGTCGTAGCCGTTATCAGTAAGCGTTTTCTGTAGCGCCTCAGCACTTTTGCGATCCTTAAAGGCACCCGTCTGAACGACAAAGCTACCCGCGAGCGGCAGAATGGTCGCCGAAAAGCCTTTGTCCTTTAGCTCACTAACAAGTGCGTTTGCCTCTTTTCGGGTTGTTTTGATAGTAGCGATACGGACACGGAACAGTGCAACAGAGTCGTCAAGCGGCGGATTCACACGGATTTTGGAATCAGGCGTTGTGGAATTATCATCAGAGGACGGTTTGGGGACGCGCACAGGTTTCTGAGACTTGCTTGGCTCTACCACCGGAGGGGATGGAGGATTCTCAAGACCGGGATCTTCAGCGACATCTGTTGAATCTGTCCTCTTCGATGTGTCCACTTTCATATCAAGTTCATCTGGTATCGAAGGGTCTGGTTCAGGCTGTTGAGTAACTGGTTCCTCCGGAGTTTTGCTTGTGGCTGCCTTTTCATCGGTTATATCTTCGATGACCAACCTGGGAACCTGAGGTTCGGTGACATCAGGCTTCGCCGGTTCAATAACATCGTTTGTAGCCGGGGCAGACGCGACTTGCTTTGTACCGAATGCTGGTTTGGTCGGGAGCATTGTGTAGCCGATGGCAAAGCATCCACCTACGATTACCAGCAATCCCGTGCCATAAATCCAAACATTTCGGTCCATACTCATGTGCAATAACCAGCTTTCCAAGTGCTAACAGGCACTTTGCTGCATTCTAACCGGATTCAACTCATCGGGACAATCGACATCGTTGTCACACCGCAATGTACAACCTGTTGACTTTACGTGATGCACAGATACACAGTTCCCTGTAACCCGTGCTGGATTCTGAACCGCTAAACTATCGTCGGGTGGAACGACCACCTTGGTAACGTTGTGCTATACGTATGCCACCAGCCAGGTTGCTTTCACCAAAACGGGCAAACTCTACATTGCTAAACCACTTTCCCAATGCCCGAACAGTGCCATCCTGAACGTAGACTCCCGCATCCCATAGTCCGCCAACGGCCCGTATCGAGATAGAATCCGCAGTGCCCTTGGTCCGCCTATGCACGGTATATGCAAGTCGCGCCAGCCATCCGCCGGCGCCATGAAACAGGTTGATTGCTTCGTTGTCGCTACGTGCGGCCTCAATACTCAGGTGCGGGACAAGAAAGCCTCGCCCGTGTATAGCTGCCTGGTCCCGAGCCCAGCCTGCAAACGCTCCCGCATCACGTGTACTCGATAGATCTACAATTGACTTAGTAAGCCCGCTCATTGGGAGCATTCCATCCAGAGCCCGGACACAGCGACGTATCACTTCAGTTGTGATAAACGCTCCAGAACCCTCATCCCCGTATTCCCAGCCTCTTCCGCCAACACGGATGAGATATGTGCCATCGAAGCCGCAAGCGAGTGACCCGGTTCCGGCGAGTAGCATCACTGCATTTGGCCTATCAAGGGCCGCCGCTGCTGCCAGCTCATAGTCAGGAACGATTATTGCTTTACCTGCTGGATATGAGGCTGCGAAGGCACTATTCCAAGCATCGATGACTCCGGTACGACTCACTTTTGTGATACCTGCCACAATGATGTCGGGGCACTTGAAATCAAGCGGCAACTGCGGTGGAAGGCCATCAGGATGCGCTGGAACTGCCCAATCATCGCAGAGTAAAGACGTACCCTGTTGGAGCCGAAAACGCACCGTCGTTCCGCCTGCATCAATCGTAAGGATGACCAAGGAATCGGGCTTTGCTTGCATCATTGCCACATGATAACATCGCGCGGTAACGCTCCACGGTCGTGGAGTGGGCGGGATAGCCGGGGCGTAGCTCAGCTTGGTAGAGCGCTGCGTTCGGGTCGCAGAGGTCGGAGGTTCGAATCCTCTCGCCCCGATAGTCTCTTTTTCAACCCACCATGCCAGGTGGGTTTTTGTTTGACAGTTTGGCAGGAGGATTACCCCATGTCCGATGAAGTGAAGACAACCACGTATGCTGATTCAGGTGTCGATATCGATGCCGGTAACGAGGCAGTGCGCCAAATGAAGCAGCATATTCGCTCAACCTTTAATGCGAATGTGGTGGCGGACGTAGGCTCCTTCGGGGGAATGTTTTCGCTTGCCGGGCAGCTGGGAAGCGATCCCGTTCTCGTAAGCAGCATGGATGGTGTCGGTACAAAGCTAAAAGTCGCATTCATGATGAACAAGCATGACACCATTGGTCGCGACTTAGTGTGGCACTGCATCAATGACATCCTTGTGCAGGGCGCGCGGCCATTGGTCTTTCTCGATTACTTTGCGACTGGAAAGCTGGAACCTTCGGTGGCAGCCGATGTCGTCAAGGGGCTGGCGGAAGGATGCCGTACGAATGGCTGTGTCCTCATTGGTGGGGAAACTGCAGAGATGCCAGGGATGTACCAGCCAGGCGAATACGATTTGGCAGGCTGTATCGTTGGTATTGTTGACCGCGGAGCCGTTATCGATGGCTCGAAGGTAGAGGTTGGCGATGTCCTGGTTGGACTCGCATCCGATGGTCTTCATACGAATGGATATTCGTTGGCACGCAAAGTTTTATTCGATGTTGCGGGATTTGGGGTAGACACTTTTGTGGATTCCCTCGGGACGACAGTGGGTGATGCACTCCTCGCGCCGCACCGCTGTTATGCAAATGCCCTTCTTCCCCGAATCGTCTCTCATGAAATCCGCGCGATGGCGCACATCACAGGCGGAGGGTTTGTGGACAATATTCCCCGCTCTCTTCCTGATGGAACGGGTGCAGAAATCAGCCGGAGCGCATGGTCAATACCAGCCCTGTTCAACCTGATTCAGGAATCGGGAAATGTGCCGCTTGATGACATGATGCGGACATTCAACATGGGTATTGGGATGGTTGTCGTTGTACCGGCATCCAACGCCGCGTCTCTGGTAGATGAGCTGAACGAATGTGGTGAGCGTGCCTGTATTCTTGGAGCTGTTGTGGCCGGAGAAGGTGTACGTTTCGTCGACTGATACTTGCAGGTGAGCACATCTAAAACAGCGCCCCGATGCATGTGCATCAGGGCGCTGTTCCATTACTATTGTTCCGCAAATGGGGGAGGGGCATATGCTTTGGCTACATCCGCCAGACTCGCCCGTTCGATATCCAGCTGGTGGTCGTGTTCTTTTCCGAGTGAAGTCGTTGCTGTGACAATACTGACAACTTCCTCAGGAGTATCCACGATGCGGAGGAGATCAATATCCGATGCACTTATTTTGCCATCCGGAAGGACGGTGTCCTTGAGCCATTTGACCAAGCCACTCCAGTAGTCTGAACCAAAAAGGATGATTGGGAAGTTAGAGATTTTTCCTGTTTGAACCAGTGTCAGCGCTTCCATTAGCTCATCAAGTGTTCCGTAGCCACCAGGAAAGATGACAAACGCGCTGGCTACCTTTACCAACATAACCTTTCGGACAAAGAAGTACCTAAAGTCCACGGAAACGTCGCAGTAAGGATTCAAGTGCTGTTCGAATGGTAACTCTATATTGAGACCGATACTCTTAACGGCAGCAAGCCTCGCACCTTCATTGGCGGCCTGCATGATTCCAGGACCGCCGCCCGTAACGATTGCATAGCCCTTTTTTCCTAACAGGCGGGCTGTATCCACCGCCGCTGCGTAATAGGGGTCACCGACGCGGGTACGAGCACTGCCGAATAGAGTTACTGCTGGTCCAAGGTCCGCCAGGGCATCCAGCCCGCGTACGAATTCACTTTGAATACGGAGGACCCTCCATGGGTCGCTGTGAATGAAGGATGCCTCGGCAGGGCTAGGGGTGGCCAGAAGGCGTTCATCAGATGTCTTTCCTGAAAATTGATCCATGGGTTCTTGAAGTTCTCCTGAAAATGCAATACGGGAGGCATTGTGCAAAAGTGCCGCAATGCCTCCCGTAATTGTTTAAGTGATGTTAGGCTGGGAAGAGCTTGGCAAGAGCCGCATCAATAGAAGCGACACCGGCATCCCCGGCAGCCCGGCTTTCCAAAATGCCCTCTGCGTTGAACACATAATAGTGAGGAACGAAACCAGCCTCGTTGAGAAAAGCATCTTTCACATCATGCATATTGTCAATCGCACAGCTTTCCGTTATGCCATGTTCAAGCATGCTTTGTTTGACAAGCTCAACATTGGTTTCGTCTTCGGAGCGAGGCATGTGGACTGCAACTACTTTGAGTCCTTGCGGTCCGTATTTTGTCTTCCATTCGGCAAGCGCTGGAAGGTTATTCTTGCAGATGTAGCACGACAATGACCAAAAGTGAACAAGGCAGGGAGAGCCGATAAGGCTCTCCCGTGTTGTTTCACCGTTTATCCATTCGGTTGCACCAGCAAGCGATGGAAGCTCAGCGCCACGGCGAAGCGGCATGATTAGCTTCCAGGAGTGAGGTGCTTGGCACCTGGCTTCCAGTTCGCTGCACAGAGACCACCGCTCTGAAGAGCTTGCAGTGTACGAATAACTTCATCCACATTGCGACCAACATTCAGTGCATTTATGGTGGAGTGCTTTACAACACCATCCGGGTCAATGATGAACAAGCCACGGAGTGCGATGCCTTCGTTTTCCATCAGGACACCGTAATCTGCTGCAATCTTCTGGGTCATATCTGCGATGATTGGGTAAGCGGTTCCCTCAATGCCGTTCTCGGCGCGTGGCGTGCGTACCCAGGCACGGTGGGAGTAGACCGAGTCAGTGGATGCACCAATCACGACAGCACCAAGCTCTTCAAACTCATCGATGCGGTCCGACAGGGCAAGAATCTCGGTCGGGCAAATGAACGTAAAGTCGAGTGGGTACCAAAAGAAAACAACCCATTTTCCACGGTAATCCGAAAGTGACAACGACTTGACGTCAGAAGCTGCTGTGTCTCCAGGGAAGAAGGCAGGAGCTGTAAAATCCGGGGCTGGTTTGCCAACGAACGACATAAGTTTTTCCTTATTAGACAGTGCACATCAACAACCAAACGGCTGACACGCACCGAATGTAGTTACAACACAGTCTACCCGTTACAAAAGTGAATGCACACGAGATCGCGTTAAAAAGATGAGAAGGATTCTCAGTTTGCGATTCACTCCTTGCATCGTTATAATTTTGACTCGGCAGGGATATGGAATTGGACAATGATTCAGCAAATCAACGACCCTGCAGGTGGAGATCCAGATGCCTTTTGTAATTGCGGAGCCCTGTATTGGTGTCAAGGACCGCTCTTGCCAGTCTGTGTGCCCGGTTGACTGCATTCAGGGCGGCGATGACGATACACAGCTTTTCATTAATCCGAACGAGTGCATTGACTGTGGTTTGTGCGAGCCCGAGTGCCCGGTTGATGCGATCTATATGGAAGACGAAGTCCCTGAAAAGTGGAAATCATTCATTCAGCTAAACGCTGATCATTTCAGCAAGTAAGCTGTAGGCCAAATTCTATGCACCACGGCGATTCGCAGTGGTGCTTTTTACTTATGATGACTACGACGACACTTTCGGTACGCACCTACGAACTGGATAGTTTTGGGCACGTGAACAACGCCACATACTTGCAATACTTTGAAGTTGCCCGTTGTGAATGGATGGCAAAATCAGGCATTCCGTTTCCGGAGATCCAACGGGCTGGCATCCAAATCGTAATAGCAGATGCAAACATCAAGTTCCTAACACCCGCGTTTTTCACCGATGAACTAACCATTTGCTGCTGGTGCGAGGCCGCAACAGGCGCAAGTGTTACTTTTTCTTACACGATTGAATGCAAGGAACGCCAAGTCCGCATTGCCACGGGAACAACCAAAGGCGTCTGCATAGATGGCATCACCGGTAAACCACGCCGCTGGCCATCAGCGTTTCGCGGTATCTTCTTACCGGAGATTGTCTAAGCTCTCTATGACGAATGGCAAGGTATTGGTACTTGTCAGGCAAAAGCAACCCAATGTCTAGATGACACTCTGCGGATCAATATCGATCATCAACATTGCACGCTGTTCACTCGGGAGCCCGCCGATTTCACGTCGGATGAGCTGCCGGAGTGTATCGTCGAGTGGACCTTTCACCAAAACATGAAATCGGTACTTTGTTCGCACTTTAGACAATGGGCACGGGGCAGGACCCAGTACCGTGAGTGCACCGTGAACCCGCATCCGTGATGCAAAATCAGCCGCCGCGCCCGCAGCTTTGTTGATATCTTCGTGCGATGCAATCACATTACATAGTCGCGAAAATGGTGGATAAAGCAGCTCTCGGCGGTTTTCGATTTCAGACGTGTAAAACGATCCGTAGTCGTGCTGTGCTGCAGCCTGAATAGCAATATGATCCGGATTAAACGTTTGAATCATGACCCTGCCAGGGACATCGCCCCGGCCCGCACGCCCGGAGACCTGAGCAAGCAGTTGAAAGGTTCGCTCAGATGCTCGGAAGTCAGGTACGTGAAGCGATGTATCTGCAGCGACTACCCCGACACACGTCACTCCGGGGAAATCGAGGCCTTTTGCAACCATTTGCGTACCGATGAGGATGTCCGCCTCACGCGTTCTGAACTGCTCAATCATCGTCGGCAATGCATCTTTGTTTGCTACCGTATCGCGGTCCATTCTAAGGAGACGGGCATTCGGAAACAGCCCACGTAATTCAGACTCAATACGTTCCGTACCAATTCCGTAGGACAGAATGCGCTTACCCGTACAGCTGGGACAAGTCGTCGGAGTCCGGATGGTATAAGCACAATGATGGCAAAGCAGTGTTTCGGCACCTTGGTGCAACGTCAGAGACACGGCACAGTTTGGGCACATCGGAACATGCCCGCACTCTCTGCACAAAAGGTACTTGGCAAAGCCACGTCGGTTTAAGAATATGATCGCCTGGTGGCCAGAGCCGAGTGACTCGCTAATGGCATCAAGGAGTGATGGCGAAAACATCTTCAAACCTGTCGCACCGGTCTTTATGCGCTGGTCGATGATTTCTACATAAGGCATCGGGCGACCAGCCGGCCTCTCTGTCATCTCAGCAAGTGTGTACTCGCCACTGATGGATTTGTAATAAGATTCGATGCCGGGGGTCGCTGAGCCAAGAATAACGGTTGCATCGGTTGAGCGGGCTCTGGCCAATGCAACATCGCGGGCCTGGTATCTGGGAGCCCCGGATTCCTGTTTGTAAGACCCTTCATGCTCTTCATCGACGATAATGCACCCAATATTGCTTAGCGGTGCAAAAATGGCACTTCGCGCCCCAACGACAACATCCGCCTTGCCAACTCCAATCCTGTGCCACTCATCCCTGCGTTCTCCATCCGAGAGTGCACTGTGAAGAACGGCAACACGGTTTCCTAGGCGACTCCGAAACACACTCATCAACTGCGCGGTTAATGCGATCTCGGGAACAAGTACCAAAGCCGTACGACCGGCAGCAAGCGTTTTCTCAATCGATGCTAGGTAGACCTCCGTCTTGCCTGAGCCGGTTACACCGTGGAGAAGGACGGGCTTTTGTCCATCAGCGTTCAGTGGTGCATCGATAACTGATAATGCGTGTTGCTGATCGGATGACAGGACATCCGGACGTTTTCCCTCAGCTGTCATGACGAGAGGAATCCGGTCTACAGATGTTGGTGCTATGGATACCAACAAATCGTTCTCAAGGCGTTTCCACACAGGACGACCGATCCCGTAAGCTTCCAGCGCATCCATGATCGAAACAGGTGTGTGGGATGGCAAACCAGCAAGGAGTTCGAGTGCAGTTGCCTGTTGTTTTGCCCGGCGTCGCCGGCGGTCTGCCTCTGCAATGGCAACCTCAGCTGTCACTGTCAGCGTAACTGCCAGCACGTTCCGAGCGGTTACTTTTGGCGGCAGGATTTGGTAGTTCTTGCTAATAGCATCCAGGCGAACCATTGCATTGAGGGATGCTTTATCAATCGTAGTACCAATCGCATCACTAATGTCCTTCAGTGTTTGTGGCGTTGGCGAACGGCTTAGGATTTCCGCTATAGATCGATGGTTTTGTGCGAGAGAATCAACGGTGCGTCGTCCCGTCCATTGATAAAAAAGCTCAATACGGGCACTCTGGAGCTGCGGTATTGCCGTCCGTATCGACATCGCGAGATCTGCTACATACTCCCGTGCAACCCACCGCGCAGTTCGCATCACGGAATCCGGAACGCTTGCACCATCTCCAATGACCCGTTCCAGGACATCCCGAACAGACTTTGCCGAAACACCCTGCGGGAGGGCATCACGACGCTGGACAACATAACCAAGCATCACCTGGCGACCGAAGGGAACAACAACACAATCGCCACTATCCAGTGGACTCTGCCCATCAACAAAATCCGGCACTGCATACGTAAACGGCTGGCGGAGGTTTGGAACCTCTACCTGAACAATTACATCCACAAATCGGCCAGGCTTCACCCTTGATGCCTAGATACCCATCACTGGAGCCTCTACCTTGATGACACCGGTTGGCGATGCCTGCCAGTAGTGAAAGTCAGGATGTTCCTTAGTCCGTGCGCCTCCGGCAAGCCCGGCCTGATTCAAGGCGATGACAAGGCATGTTGTCCCAAGACAGCTTGGGCGCAAGCGAATCATGTCGCGCATCGCCTCTTCTGCTGCTAACTGCGGGCTCATCCCCTGCGCAAGTTTGGTGACCGTACGCATCGCCATGCCAACCTGCATCATTTGCTCGCCCATTCCGAGACAAACGGCGCTTCCGATGCCTTGCTCAACGTAGAGACCTCCGCCGATGATAGGGGAGTCACCGACCCTGCCCGGCATTTTGAACGCAAGACCACTCGTTGATGTGCCGCAAGCCAGAAGGTCATCAGAGTCCATCACGATTGCGCCCACGGTATCTCCACCATCGATATGTTGATCACCGGTCGCCTCGAGATCTACCTCTCCACGTAGATAAGCTTCATATCTCTCCCTGGCGTAATCTGTCAGCAATGCACCCTCATCTGTGAATCCCTGAGCCTCAGCAAAGCGTTTGGCACCTTCACCAACAAGCATTACATGAGGTGTCCGTTCCATGACACGGCGTGCAATGGCAATCGGGCTACGGAAACCAAGGAGACCGGCTACTGCCCCAGCACGATGAGATGGACCATCCATGATTGCCGCGTCAAGGGACATTCGACCAAGCGCATCCGGCATGCCGCCAATCCCAACATCGTGAAGAGATTCATCGGCTTCTGCAGCGGCGAGTCCGGTCTCTAACCAGTCGAGACGCGATGTCCCTGGTTGATTGGATGCATCCAGGATTGAACGGACAGTGACGTAGCCACTCGGTCCGGTGGCAATGGCAATTCTTAGCCCACTCAACGCCTGCACCTCTCTGCAACCAAAATGCACCGCAGTCGGTCGGCTGCTGCGGTGATGTCATCATTTACAACGATGTAGTCATATCCGGAGGATGCTTCGATTTCGCTTCGTGCATCATCAAGCCGAATCTTTATCGCCTCTTCGGTCTCTGTGCCGCGGCTACGCAGACGAACCTCTAGTTCATTTAGGGATGGAGGTGCGAGAAATACCAAAATCGCATCCGGGACCAGCTCACGAATGGATTTTCCGCCTTGGACATCGATTTTCAGGATGGCATCTGTTCCGGCTGCCCGCGTTTTGTCAACCCAGGACTTTGGAGTTCCGTAAAGGTTTCCACCATTAACTTCCGCAAATTCGAGAAAGTCTCCCGATGCAATCCGCTGTTCGAACTCGGTTCGTGTGAGGAATGTGTAAGGGCTTCCCTCGACTTCACCGGGGCGCATGGCGCGAGTCGTTGCGGTAACACATGTGGCGAAGCCACAGTCGATTTCTCCAAGAGCTGCCAGGATGGTGTCTTTACCAACACCGGATGGTCCCGAGAGGACGTAAAGTTTTCCTTTTGCCACTTAGGTAGTCTACTTTCCAAGCACCTGGCGTGCCATTACAACATCGGCTGCGGAGTCTACATCGGTACCAACGGCGGCGTCATTTACGATTAGTGCCCGCACTGATGCATTCCCGACAAGGCGCGAAACGGCCATTTCGAGGATTGATATTGGCAGCAGTCCCGGCACAAGACGTGACAGCAGTAAACGAATGACGACATCCGGTCCAAGGAGCTTTCCGAGAGCAAGAACGTCTTTACGCCTTTCGAACGATTCACGAATGACGGCTTCGTTCCTGCGGACAAAATCTGGATTGATGAGGACGATGTTCCCACCGGTAAATTCTCCATCTGCAGTCTTTAGCGATGTACGTTTCGCATCCGGGTAAGCGGTTCTGCAAACAGCCATCGGGATTACAGTGTAGACAAAATCAGCATCTGGCGCGTTGTCAAGGATGGAGTTGATGGAAGCGGCAGTGATGAATGGAATGTCTGCTGTCAAAACCAAGACGTTCGTTACATCAGGAGGCAGTGCCGCAATTCCATTCAGGAGGGTATCGACCAGCGATGCACCAGCGTCGACACGGACATGTGGACCGTCAAAGGGAACATCACCTGCAATGACAAGTTTGATACCCGCAGAGTCGACAGCATCTGCTACATAACGGAACATCGGCTTCCCGGCGATATCAACCAAAACGCGATTATCACATCCTAAGGGCAGTAGGGATTGCCAGGCATCGCGATCCTTTGGTTTGATTCGACCACCCGCGAGGAGAATTGCTGCAGTTGTCGTCATTTAGTAGACACCAGTTTCATATAGGGGACATCACCACTCAGGGCCTTCACAATACGCACAGAATCTGCGCGCGTCTCTGTTACAGCGAAGACCGCCGAACCGCTTCCACAGAGCTGGGTGCGCAAGGCTCCGAGTCTGGATAGATTGGCAAACAAAAAATCGACATCGGGATTTATCTCACGTACGACCTGCTCAAAGTCATTTGACAAGCTGTCTGGTTCAATGATGCCGTTTGCCATCACTGCCTTCGTGGTACTGCTTGGAATCCGATTATGCTTTGCATCAAGAGCCCCGTATGCGAGAGGTGTCGACATCCCGGTGTGGGGCCGAAGAATCACGCCGCTCAGCTGACCGCGTAGGTCAATTGGGGTGATATCGCCTCCATAGTGCTGCATTCGGACGGGTGAGTCGTGCAGAAAAAGGGCGACATCGGAGCCGATTTCGGTTGCAACCATGAGCTGATCCTGTGCCGAAACCCCAAGGTAGTCGCCAAAGACTTTGATCGTCGTCGCAGCATTACTGCTGCCGGCACCAAGTCCTGCTTCGCTTGGGATGTTTTTGATCAGCGTGATCCAAAGTGTTCCATCAAAGTCAGGAGCCAGGTCCAGTAAGCGCTGTGCAGCCCGCACCACGAGGTTGCGCTCATCCCGCGGAATGGGTGGGTGTGCGATTGCATTTGGGCGCTTATCTTTCAACACGAGGCGAACCCCGCGTATTCCGGAGCGCACGGTAAAGGTCATCTCATCGGAAAGGTTTAAGCGGACAACGATGGAATCAATCGGATGAAATCCTGTTGCGTCCGGAGCATGGACATCCAATGTGATGTTCAGTTTAGCGGGTGACAAGCACTCAGCCTTCCAACCACTTTGGTTCATGATTATCGTCCTTTCCGGCGAAGCGTAAGCCCATCGTGTGGTGCCGCTACCAGATACCAACCAGACCGCCTGACGGTCACACGAAGGCTTGGATCGCAGGTAATCCCGGCAGGTCCTTTGACGCCATTGGGTTGGAATCGTCTGCTGGCAGTATAAACACCTGCCTCAAGCGGAACCCATGCACTTCCCGTACATCTGATAGTTCCATCCTCCGTAAGAACAAATGCCCACGCAGTGAGAAAGGCATCCGGGGAGTCCGCATCAACAGCTTGAAAAATGCGTCCAAGAAAGGCCTCACCGTATGCATCCGCGACATGTAGCACGGCACCGATGTATGCAAACATCCCTTGTGCACTACGTTTTGTAAACAAAGGAGTCCCAGGCGGTGTGTTGGCAAGGGCTTTGTCAAAGCGATTCCTGGACGTCGCCACATAGCCTGGTGTAGGCAGGACTGGATGAAAGGGTTCTTTCGTTGATGCACTGGAAAGCCATCTGAGGCCAAGTGCTTCACCGAGATGTCCCGCGCTATCAGGCTCCGGCGATGTAAATCCACGGGCAGCAGGCATCGCCAGATGACCCCACTCGTGTGCAATCACGCGTGCAAATTCGTTGGGATCCTTTTGGGAGGTGACATCAAAGTAGGTGACGTTTGTCGTCCGTGTCTCACCGACGACATCCGGGACGCGTGACTTCTCTTCGGTGATCCAAATAGATGCCGTATCCGTATCCCAGGCAAGGCGTACCGGCTGTCTCAAACGGGAATGCTGCTGTGAGCGAAGCGTGCTGATGGTGCAACAAATCTCCTCAGCTTGTGTTCGCGTAAGAGCCGTGTAGTGGACATTGGCATACCGCTGGATCTGGCGTCCACTCGGGCCATAAAGTCCGGCTAGCAACGTAAAGCGATTGCCATCATGATCAGTGTCGAGCACTTCGCTACTGATTGCTACCATGTGATCTGAACCAGCATCGATGACACGCTGTACATGTCGATTAGCTGAAAGTTCTTGCAGGTTTGTGATGCTGAACGGTAGGGATGTTGTCCCTTGGGAGCGCAAATGCTTGTTTATGCCACGGCGTACCCTCATTGCAATCATCCCTTGCTATTCTAGCACCGTGCCCGGATCTACCTGCGTGCTAGAATGCCTTTGTGAGTGCTTTTGCTGGACTGGATGCTACGTCGTCTGCGCTTCCCCAACCTCTCGTACGCGATATTGAGTGGCTTGATCGTGTTTTTGGTCAAGTCCTCGAGCAGCAGGAGGGGAATGATCTCGTGGATGCAATGCGCCATGCGCTTGCCGCATCACTGGATCCAAATGCGACAGCCGCCACGATTCTTAGTGCTGCGCCCCGCCTCAATGATCCTGTTTTTGCCGGCCGCTTGTTACGCGCGCTGACTGCGTTCTTCCAGCTCATAAACACAGCCGAGCAAAAGGAAATCATCCGCGTAAATCGCGCCCGCTGTATCCCGGGGCTGTCGCGCCCTGAGTCGATCCGGGAAGCGGTGATGAAGCTGAAGGAAAGTGGCCTGGGTCCTGATCAGATTTTTGCGCTTATTGGGAACCTCGACATCGGGCCGACACTGACGGCACACCCGACAGAAGCTCGTCGCCGCGCGGTGCTCGATAAGCTCTTGCGCGTTGCGGAATGTCTGAGTGACCATGCCGCCGGACCAGACTCGGTACCACTTACAGAGCCCTTGGGGAGCATCACAGAGCGGGCCGAAGCCAGTCTGACCCGCGCGCTGACTGAACTCTGGGAGACGGATGAGATTCGTCTCGCACCCATTACTGTTGCTGAAGAGGCACGGAATGTCCTGTACTTCTTCGACCGTAGCATTCTCGATGTCGTTGCTTGGCTGCAATCGGACCTTGAGCAAGCGCTCTCGGATGCGTTTCCGGGCAGTAGTTTTGATGTTCCATCCGTTGTGAAATTCCGGTCGTGGGTTGGTGGTGACCGGGATGGCAACCCGAATGTGACGGCACGGGTTACCTGGTGGACGTTGCTAGAACATCGCCGGACGATTCTTCGGGCGTACATCGAACGCATCCACGATGTCCGCGCACAGCTGACCGTCAGCGATAAGCGTCTTTCGGCTGACAGCCCGCTTGCCAAATCTATCAAGCAGGACATGGAGGTTGTGCATCTCCCTGAAGATGTCATCCGTCAGCATCGGGCTGAGCCATTTGTGATGAAGCTTTATCTGATCGAAGCGCGTCTTACGGCGGGCCTGGAACAGCTGGAGTCGTTCGCCGGTAATCCTGGCAACCACACTTCGCATCCATGGGAGTACGCATCCGATGATGCCTTCGTCTCTGACCTCCGCCTCCTAAGAGAGTCATTGGTTGCGGCGAATGCTGGTGTTCTGGTGGCATCCGGACCCCTCGCAAGCCTCTGGCAGCAAGCGAAAACTTTTGGCTTTCATCTGGCATCACTGGATATCCGTCAGCACTCGGATGTCCATGAAGTCGCCATGGGGGAACTGCTTTTTGTTGCGGGGGTATTACCGACGGCAGGTGCCTATGCTCGCCTCACCGATGATGAAAAAGTCAAAGTGCTTCGCCATGAATTGTCTAATCCACGTCCACTTGTCGGCGCACATGTAACGTTGACGGAAAAAACACAGGAAGTTTTGGATGTCTATAAAACGGTCCGCCGCGCACATCGTGAGCTGTCCAAAAAGACTATCCGCTGTTCGATCGTGTCGATGACCCATGGTGTCAGCGACATTTTGGAGCCGTTGGTGCTTGCAAAAGAGTGCGGTGTTGATGAAGATCTGGACATCGTTCCGTTATTTGAGACGATTGATGACTTGCAGCGTTCGGCATCCCTAATGGATGAGCTGTTCGCGGTACCAGAGTACCGCCGGCATATCGATGTCATGGGTAACTTCCAGGAAATCATGCTCGGGTATTCGGACTCGAGCAAGGATGGTGGCTTCGTTGCAGCAAACTGGGCCCTTCAGGATACGCAGGCGCGCTTAGCGGATGCGTGTCGTAAGCACGGTGTTGGAATGCGGCTGTTCCATGGACGTGGCGGAACGGTTGGACGCGGCGGTGGCCGTGCAAACAAAGCTATTGCAAGTCAGCCAAAGGGGTCGTTTGCGGGACGGATTCGCTTTACTGAACAAGGGGAAGTTGTTAGTTTTCGATACGGCCTGGCTCCCATTGCGCATCGTCACCTTGAGCAAATCGTGTCCGCTTGTCTGACGGCAATGGTTCCGCAGTTTCAGGTGGATGAGCCCCAAAAGTGGAAGGACCTAATGGGGCTACTGGCAACTGAGAGTCGAAGCGTTTATCGGGCGATGGTGCATGATGACCCGGAATTTTGGTCTTTTTTCACCCAGGCGACACCCATTGCGCACATCTCAAAGCTTCCGATTGCAAGCCGTCCAGTGTCCCGGTCAGGCGCGCAAATCGGATCTGTGGATGACTTGAGGGCGATTCCGTGGGTCTTTGCCTGGATTCAGGCACGCTACACCGTGCCGGGATGGTTTGGCTTTGGGGCAGCGATAGAGGCATTGGTGGAACAGAATCCTGATGTTCTGGCCGAGCTGCAGGAGATGTACAAGAATTATTTGTTCTTCAAGGCGGTCGTGGACAATGCCCAGCTAGAACTCACCAGAGCTCAGCTTGATACAGCGGCGCAATATGCCGCCAGATGTGCACCTGAATCATTGGGGGCTACGTTTCATAAGCGCATCTCGGATGAACATTCAAGAACGGTCTCCTGGCTGCAGAAGATCACGGGGCAAAATCACGACTTGATGGTGCACGCTCCTGTTGTTCGTGCTACGGTTGCACTTCGAAACCCATTAGTGCGTCCTCTATCCCTTTTGCAGGTTCATCTGATGAACGAGGCTGCCCGTAATCCTGAAAACCTCGATATACGTGAGGCGTTATTACTGTCTATAACCGGAATCGCGGCAGCGATGCAGAGCACAGGCTAGCGGGCTAGATTGATGGGGCAGCGACAGATTGTCCGGCGACAAGCTCGGGCTGGAGAAACACCTGCTCCATAGTGACCGGCTTTCTACCACGAATTTTTAATAGTTGCCTGGCAGCCTCAAAAGCCGTAGCTTGCTGCTGTGTTTTGATTTTGGTGATGGTTGGAATCAACTGGTGCATGTACTTTGCGTTTAGACTGCACATTAGCGAAACATCGATAGGAACTCGAAGCCCAAGCTCATTAAACGCCCGGAGAAATGCAGATGCTGCCATTTCATCAGCTGCATATACGGCTGTCGGTGGATTTGGATTGCTCCACTTTTCTATGGCATAGGAGAACACCTGATGCTCAAGATAAATGGAGTCTTCATATTCGACTAGATCGGCTATTCCAAGTTCCGCAGATGCCGCCGTGAATCCCGCATGGCGACCAAAGCCGGCCATCATATCTCTCCCTACGTTGTGGAACAGGATACGGCGGTGACCATAATCGTAGAGATGTTGTATTGCCATGCGTCCAAGCGCGATGTTGTCAAGTCCTATTGCCGGCATCCCGTAGCTGGGAGCGGTACCACGAATCACGTAGGGGAGTCCGTAACGGGAAAGCAATGCCGGACGTTCATCATCGACCATCATGTCCGTGAGGATAACACCATCAGTTTGACGGGAGCGCGCTAACTTTTCCACGCTGGCGAGCTGTGCGTCCGCTTCAGATTGCGACAAAATCAGATTCATGCCATGGCCGCGGAGGACGGATGTTACGGCCGTGATGATTTCCTGATAGTGCGGCGGAAGTCCATCTCCGCTGTCAATAAGCATCGTTAGGGCGACAAGATCGGTTTTACCCCGTGCCAGATTCTGGGCGCCTGGATGGGGAGAATATCCGAGCTCACGTGCCACTGCCCTGATTTGCGCCTGACGCTCGAGAGAGACGGTGCGGCCGGGACGCACACGGTTGTTCAGGACGCGGCTAACTTCAGAACGGCTGATTCCGACACGTTGGGCGATGTCCTCTAGACGCGGCGGTTTTGGGGTTTCGCTGTCCATATCAACGCAAGGTTATATCAAGCCAATGGTGGCTCAACAATGTTGGTTTGGATTCATGTAAGCGTAGGAGACGTCGAAGTTCTAAGATTAGTCGTTATCATCAGGCACATGCTGCTTATCGTGATTAGGTCAAGGTGTCACTGCGGTCGGAACCCGGGGTGCGTTCACTTTGTGACGCTACCGAGACAGCCATGTAATCAGGTAAGTTAACTCTATGTACGATTTGCTATGGCAACCATTTGACTTTGGGCGCGGTACGTTGTCAGCACGAAACCGCCTGTTTATGGGACCGATGACACTTGCGACGGCAGAGACAGATGGTCGCCTCAATGATTGGATTGTCGATTGGTATCGGGCACGTGCAGAGGGCGGTGTCGGGACAATTATCGGAGCTGCTGCAGCTGTTCATGCATCGGGTTTTGGCTGGGCAAATGCGATGACAATCCATACTGATGACCACATCGATGGATGGAAGCGCTGTGTGGATGCAGCGCATTCCGCAGGTTCGCTGTTTGGCACGCAGCTGTATCACAGTGGTGCTGCAAGCCATAATGCACTGCTTGGGCACCAACCTCTTTGTCCAAGTGAGTGGAAGCGGGATGGTTTTGACGCTGCCCGTGAAATGACCCCGGCGGAAATAGAAACCACTGTTGAAGCCTTTGCAGAAGGGGCGCGTCGCAGCATCAAAGCTGGTTGCGACTTTGTCGAACTTCACGGAGCACATGGGTATCTCTTACATCAGTTCTGGCGACGTGATGTCAACCGGCGTACGGATAAATGGGGTCATCCCACCGCATTTGCGACAGAGGTTGTAAAGGCCGTTCGGTCAGTGGTTGGCGGGGCGGTACCCATTGTCTATCGGTTTAGTATTCACAGTGATGATCCATCTGCACAGGATGAGCCAATCACTCCCGTTACACTTGGTGAGTACCTGAGCGCACTTGATGAAGCAGGCGTGGATGTTTGGGATATCTCTTGTTGGCGTGAGTCCCGACGGGGGTATTTTGGAACGGCAACGCTGCTGCCAGAGTGGGTGAGGCAAATATCTAAGCTCCCGCGCATTGTGGCCGGCAACTTTTTAGATCCGGCTGGTGCAGCAGAGTACTGCGAACGTGGCTTCGCTGAAGGGATTGCCCTTGCGCGTGGTTTGATTGCGGATGCTGGATGGTGCAACCGTGCTCAGTCAGGAGACGTTCCGCGTGCATATGCTGATGCAGACTTACAGGCCTTGCGTCAGGGGATTGACCCTGGAGTTTAGGTTGCAGGGATGGTCAAACTGAGTTTGTCTACGAGATGACGATTCACTGGCAGGTATACTGAAGCGTCGTGTGATTTACACACCAAAGGAGTAACTACCAATGGCCAGCCATTCATTGTCGCCGTTGTCATATGCATTCGATGCTCTTGAGCCACACATCGATGCGCTTACCATGGAAATCCACCATGATCGTCATCATCAGGCCTATGTTAACAACCTGAATGCAGCTTTGAAGGACACCCCTGAACTTCAGGGACTGTCGGTCCATGAGCTTATTTCTGATTTATCAAAAGTACCGGATGCTATCCGTGGCGCCGTGCGAAACAACGGTGGTGGTCATGCTAACCATGACTTGTTTTGGGATATCCTCACGCCCGGTGGAGCGAATGAACCATCTGGCGATCTTCTTGCTGCTATCAATGCAGCGTTTGGCTCGGTAGATGCGCTGAAGGCTGCCATGTCTGATGCAGGTGCAAAGCGCTTCGGTAGTGGGTGGTCGTGGTTGATTGCCGCTGCGGATGGCACGCTCAGCGTTGCGAGCACTGCCAACCAGGATTCTCCGGTTATGGGAGCCGGTGTTGCGGGTTGCGCCGGGACGCCTGTACTTGGTATCGACGTATGGGAGCATGCATACTACCTCAAGTACCAGAATAAACGTCCAGATTATCTCTCGGCTATCTGGAATGTTGTGAACTGGGACAAAGTAGCGGAGCGCTACGCTGGTCGTTAGTTTGTTCTGATCTCACTAACGCCGACAGCACCGGCTCCGCCGGGGCTGTCGGCATTTTCCTTTGGCTTAGGCCAGACCCGTAGCTGGCATCAGGACGGCACGACAGGGTGCACCATCACACGCAATTCGGATTGGTAGACAAATCAGCTGATATGTCCCTTCGCTAACGTGAGCAAGGTTGAGTCCTTCCACGATGACAACGTCATTACCGAGCAGTGCCTGATGTGTCTCAACATTCCCTGCGTGGTACGGGCCAATCGACAGATAGTCCGTTCCGATTAGCTTCAGCCCCCGGTCGATCAAGTAATGCGCCGCCGTATGGTCGATAGCGGTGTAGTTTTCGTAGAACTCAGACTGGTAAAGCCTGCCCGCATGGTCATCTATTTTTAGGAGTAACCGCGTACAACTCTCCGGAAGCTCCTGCGCGGCAAAGTATTCTGCGGTGAGGACTCCTGTGCGTGTTACGTGATGGACATAGCATGTTCCGATAAGCGTGGTCAGGTCAATTTCGTCGACCAATCCGCCGCCTGGTACAAAGTGTCGCGGTGCATCAAGGTGCGTCGCAGTGTGTGCCCCCATGTTGATATGGGTGATTTCTGCAACATCTCCACGTTCGTGCGTAGCCGCTTGTGAAAGATTCACCGGCGCGTGATTTGGCCAGACAGGTGTTTGGTTCGATGTCGTTACACTGATATCAATAGGGAAAGTCTGCATTTTACGGAATATCGCTTCGGTCAAGGAATTCAATCTGGCTGCGGGGAGATAAAGCGGTCAGGACTCCGGCCCCCTTTGGTCCCAGGACGCACGCGGCTGTCGCTATGCAGTCGGCATCCTCAGAGCGGTTGCTTCGAACGGCAACATGGCGGGGAGATTCCATTCCGATGCCGGTTCGTGGGTCGATGATATGGCTGTAACGCCGGTTACCTATCACGATGTATTGGCTTGCGTCTCCGCTGATCGATAGAGCTCCGAGCAGGTCAACAACTTGGTTGCCCAGCTGGACTTTCCAGGCCACTCCATTTTCCTTGATGCCATTGGCAAACATATCGCCGCCAGCTTCGATCAGGTAGGAGCGGATACCAAACTGACGAATCGTTTGAGCAACTGCATCGATACCAGAGCCCTTTGCAATACCCCCTAAATCAAGGCGCATCCCTGGACGCTTTAGCGTGACCGTCGAGTTTTCATCCCCTAAAACAACATGTTGATAGCCGACCTTGTTCCGGGCTGTCGCAAGCGCGCTCGGAGATGGTAACTTTCCAGTCTTCTTGGTCTCGCGCCACAACTGGACGCACGGTCCAATGGTTGGATCGAAAGCACCTTTTGACAGCTCGGCTAATTCCAATGCTTTTCTAAGAATCGTGTACAGCTTGGGAGACACCTCGTGTGGTTTGCCATATGGCTTTGCGCAAAGCTGCATCAACTCGCTTGTGGGACGGTAATCCGATGTCACTTGTTCAAGGTCTGCGATGGCCTTGTATGCAACCTTGACTGCCCTTTCGACCAAGGCCTGATTTGCATACGAAACTGTTATTCTTACAGGCACACCCATGTGGATTTCCGTATACTGGAACCGTTGTGCATCCCCAGATGCGGCTTGCTGCTGTGGGTTTGCGCCGGACTGGGAGTATCGGGACGTGACAGCTATTTTTCTCACTATGGTTAGCATCCTATCGCTGGTAGCACCTAATTATCAGAAATCTACGAAGGCAAAGACTGTGCCACCAAAGGCGAAGGTGTCAAAAAGTACTCCTGCCAAAAAGACATCGGCGCCAGCGGTGAAAGTACAGACGATCACGTATCCGCTTGCAGATGGTCGGTCTCCATTTGTCGAAAAAATTCCTAACTCAGTCGTCTCGTTTGATATGTTGCCCGTACCTGCGCTTCCGAATGGTCGCAAGGTCTTCATGAGCAAGTACGAGATTCAGTGGGACGTCTACGACATCTTTGCATATCGACTGGATTTGACAGAGTCTGAAAAGGCCGCGGGTGTCGATGCGGCAGCTCGGCCAAGTAAGCCTTACGGTGCCCCGGATCGTGGGTTTGGGCACAAAGGGTATGCATGCCTTGGGATGCATTACCAAAGTGCACTCAAGTTTGTTGAGTGGCTGTCAAAGAAAACAGGGAAGAAATATCGCCTCCCGACCGAAGAGGAATGGCAGTGGGCCGCAACTGCTGGCGAAAAACCTGTTGTGTTGTCAGCAAAGGACCTTGGTAAGGTGGCTTGGTACTGGGATAACGCAGGGGACAAAGCCATGGAAGTCGGTAAGTTGCTTCCTAATGCTTGGGGGTTTTATGACATGCTGGGCAATGTTGCTGAGTGGTGTCAGGCCCCGGAGGGAACTCCTTACAACAAAGAGCCTGCCCGCGGTGGATGCTGGAAGGACAAGGTCAAAGACGTCCAGTACACAGCAGTTCAGGTATGGCAGCCTGATTGGCAGCTCGCGGATGCTCAGATTCCGAAGTCTAAGTGGTGGTTGTCTGATGGTCCTTATGTAGGGATTCGTGTTGTTTGTGATGCCGAATAGGCGTACAGGGAAACGGGCGCGTGGATGCGTCGGTTATTGGTTCTAGGAGGAACATTGATGAACGAAGTAGGTTCAGTAACCCGTCGCGGGTTTATTGGTGGTGCGGCTGCATCGGCAGTCCTTGCCGCGGCTCCAGCTGTTTTTGCGCAGGGCTCGGACAAGATTCGCGTTGGCGTTATCGGTTGTGGTGGTCGTGGTTCCGGCGCGACATATAACGTTCTCGCAGCAGACCCAAATGTGGAAATCGTCGCACTTGGTGACTTGTTCCCCGAGCGCGTAAAGGAACTGGCCGGTCGCCTGAAGGCTGAGCATGCCGGTCGTGCTAAGTTCACTGATGACACAACATTCTCTGGCTGGGATGCTTACAAGAAGGTGCTTGCATCAAACTGTAACTACGTTATCCTTGCGACGCCTCCTGGCTTCCGTCCTTATCACTTCCAGGCGGCTGTAGAAGCTGGCAAGAACATCTTCATGGAAAAGCCGGTTGCGGTTGACCCAAATGGTGTCCGCAAGGTGATTGCTGCATCCGCAGTTGCACAGCAAAAGGGGCTTGCCATTGTCGCAGGAACGCAACGACGCCACCAGGCTGGCTATGTTGAAACCATCAAGCGCATCCACGGCGGCGCTATTGGCGAAGTCCTTGGTGGACAGGTGTACTGGAACCAGGGTGGACTGTGGATGAACCCACGGCAACCGGCGTGGGATGACATGACATGGCAGCTCAAGAACTGGCTGTACTTCACATGGCTTTCTGGTGACCATATTGTTGAACAGCATGTCCACAACATCGACGTTGCCAACTGGGTGATGAACGATAATCCGGTCAAGGTCTACGGTATGGGTGGACGTCAGGTACGTACAGATCCTGCATATGGTCATATTTACGATCACTTTGCCATCGAGCTTGAATACAAGAATGGTGTAAAGATTCAGTCCATGTGCCGCCAAATCGATGGTACAGCTGCACGCGTGTCCGAGTCTTTTATCGGAACGAAGGGCACCAGTAATCCATCTGGATCCATTAATGGTGCAAACCGCTATCGCTTTGAAGGCAAGCAAGTCGATCCATATGTTCAGGAACACATTGACATGATCGCGAGCATCCGTGCTGGTAAGCCGCTCAACGAAGGCAAGCGCATCGCAGAGTCCTGTCTCACTGCCATCATGGGACGCCTAGCCTGCTATACAGGTCAGGAAATCACCTTTGATGAAGCGATGAAACTTGAACTGGATATCATGCCTGCAGAATTCAAGTTTGGCAGCATGCCAGTTCCTCCTGTCGCCGTGCCCGGTCGTTTCAAAATGACCGATGGCACATTCAAGGGACTCTAATCATGGACCGCCGCGACTTTATCGGTACCGGCGTTGCTGGAGCCATCGCAGCTACTGGATTAACTCCAGTGGCTGCGGGGGCAGCCACTGCACCACAGGGAAAGACATTTCAATGCGACTACGCACCGCACTTCGGGATGTTCCGTTCCCACGCAGCAAATGACATCGATGAGCTCAAGTTCATGCATGACCAAGGCTTCCGTAGCCTTGAAGACAATGGCATGGCGGGTCGCTCGGTCGCAGACCAGGAAAAGATTGCCAAGGAAATGCAACGCCTTGGAATGCGTATGGGTGTCTTTGTCGTAAATGGAAGCACATCTTGGATTCCAAGCCTTGCCACAGGGAAAGCTGATCTTCGCGATAAGTTTCTCGCTGAGTGTAAGGCAGCAGTTGATGTCGCCAAACGCGTCAACGCGAAGTGGATGACAGTTGTTCCCGGGCAGCTTGTGTCAAACCTTGAGATGGGCTATCAGACGGCTAACGTCGTGGATGCTCTTCGACGGGCGAGTGAGATTTTTGAGCCACATGGCCTCATCATGGTTCTTGAACCTCTCAATCCATGGCGTGACCACCCTGGTCAGTTCCTCTCAAAAGCCCCACAGGCTTTCGAAGTCTGCCGTGCGGTGAACTCGCCCAGCTGTAAGATTCTCTTTGACATCTACCATCAGCAAATCACTGAGGGAAACATCATCCCAAACATCAACCTCGCATGGTCAGAAATCGCCTACTTCCAAATTGGTGATAACCCGGGCCGTGCTGAGCCATTAACCGGCGAAATCAACTACAAGAATGTGTTCAAGCACATCAAGTCCAAGGGATTCACCGGCATTTACGGGATGGAACATGGCAACAGCCGTGGTGGTTCGAAAGACGGCGAACTCAACCTCATCAAGGCTTATCGGGAAGTAGATAGCTTTTAGGATTTTCTGTAAAGACTGGAACCGGCGCGATGGATACTCCTAGCGCCGGTTTCTGTTTGGCTTATTGTATGTGTTTCGATTTTTCTAAAGGCCAAACCGCAGATAAAACTCGGAGATGGCTGTCACTAACGCCGTGCGGTTACCAATCGCTTTCCGTAGTGGCTACCCTTTGCAATCGTGTCGACTGCCACCGACCGATTGTTCGTGCTTGCGTGGATAAACCTGCTGTTCCCGATATAAATGCCGCAGTGGGTGACCCTCTTTCCGCCTTTCATTGCGAAATAAAGCCGGTCGCCCGTTTGCAGGGCATCCTGAACAGCGGTCCCAATGCGTGCCTGATCTCCACTGTGTCGAGGAAGATTGATACCAATCTTTCTAAACACATTTTTGACGAATGCGGAACAGTCCAACCCGCGTCGCGTGTTTCCAGCCCAGACATACGGGACACCAAGATACGTAAAGGCCTCGTGGACGATGCGGTCTGCACGACCTGCCAGAGAACTCGCTGGAGCACCTGGGCGTGGCACGTAAACATCCTCGCGAATGAGCTCAACGAATACCTTCAGAATGTAGCCCATCAACCTATCCTGCATTAAGATCGCATAGTGCGTCGTACTCTGTTCGAGAACAACCACAGCCTGTCCCTCAAACACCATGTGCAGGACAGGAGAGTTAGCCAAATGGGATATCCGCACCGGCGCGGGCCTATTTACACGCCCAATACGCCCGCGTACCAGATTAGATGTGCTGGCCGGCTGCATCGAATATGGCTGATTCGCCTTCTGTATCACCGGACGGAGAGTAGGTAGAGGTTGCTGCGACGGAGGCAACCCAACATCTACTTTCATCTCAAGGTCATCACCAAAATAGCTGTGACTCTCCAACATGCACCCAATATATCGGTTTTCACGATTGGAATGCGCAATCTCAGCATTGATGAGCAACATGATTTGTGTCCAGCTTTGTCCCTGATCGGACATGGACGATTCCTGATACAAACGGTTATAGTGATTCATCATGCAGCGACGGACTTTTCTCACAGCAGCCTCAACGTTGGCCATTGCCGCGCCAAGACTTAGTGCAAGCAACCCTTCGACGGGTCTGCAAACTCCTCCAGAGCCTGCCCGCGAATTTCGTGGTTTTTGGGTTGCAACTGTTGGAAATATTGATTTTCCATCGAGGCAAGGGCTAAGTGTTAAGCAACTACAAAATGAACTTCGCTTCATCGTTCGCCGGGCTGTCGAAATGCACTGTAACGCAATCGTTTTTCAGGTGCGACCGGCATGCGATGCTCTATATGAAAGCAAACTTGAGCCATGGTCTGAGTATTTGACCGGTGTACAAGGAAAGAGTCCTGGAATGGATCCGCTTGGATATCTTGTAGCGGAGTGTCGAAAGGGGGGGCTCGAACTACATGCCTGGTTCAATCCGTTCAGAGCACGACCAGCGGTGTCGAAAGGGAAGACGCACCCCGGTCATATCTCAAAAACCAATCCTGAGCTGGTGCGCACCTACGGGACGATGCAATGGCTGGATCCCGGTGATCCCCGTGTCCGTCAGCATTCCCTAGATGTCATTGCCGATGTGGTTGAACGCTACGATATTGATGGTGTACACATCGATGATTACTTCTATCCATACCGGGAAACCAACAAGTCCACGGGAAAGGAAATTCCATTCCCTGATGATGAGACCTACGCCGCATACCGCAAAGGTGGGGGGACTCTCCTTCGTGATGACTGGCGGCGCTCAAATGTTGATGTCTTCGTAGAGGCGATGTACCGGAGGGTCCATGGCATCAAGACTACCTGCCTTGTCGGAATCAGCCCTTTTGGCATCTGGCGGCCAGGCTATCCAGCGCAGATAAAAGGCTTCGATGCATATGAGCAGATATATGCAGATTCCCGTAAGTGGCTCCTCGAAGGCTGGGTGGATTATTTTACGCCTCAGCTGTATTGGCCGATCGATAGAAAGCCTCAATCGTTTCCTGTACTGCTCAATTGGTGGCTTGGGCAAAATCCACATTCCCGGCATATCTGGCCCGGCTTATATACCGGAAAATACGATGCAACCGAGATTGAGTACCAGATCAAGACCACACGTGGAATGGATGGGGCTTCGGGACATATCCACTTCTCGACAAAGAGCCTCTTAAAGGGCGATGTTCGCAAGGGGCGGAATCATGCCGCCCATTTACGGTCGAGGGTTTACACAGCACCAGCTGTTGTCCCCGCGAGTCCGTGGAAGAGTCAGTATCTGGGGGCTGTTGACATTGAAAAGGACTTTACGCTCGCTGATGGCACCCTTACTTGGCAAGCGCTCGCGCCCGTAACGCGCAGCATTTATATTCAGTTTGAAGTGAATGGAGAATGGCGAGCAGCGATGATTGGACCGACATCTTTGAGCTGGCGAGTACCGGATGGAGCATCTGACGTCTGGGTTCGCATTGTCTCTGAATGTGGTGTGCTTTCAGAGCCGGTAAAGATTGCCACTGTTAGCTGATGGTTAAAGTCAATTATGTTGCGGACTTTACCGACATTGCTGATTACTTCGATGTTGCATATCTGTTGCTGGCCGACAAACATGATGTAACAATCACAGCCCCGGCCTCGGCGCAAACAACCGTCTCTGAACTTATCGCATTATGCGGAGCCAATACTGCTGGCCTTCATACGAATGTTGCAGCACTCATGGATGTATCTGCCAACTGGATTGTTACTTCGAATTACGATGCGATGCTTCCAATACTCGATGCTGATCCTGAAGTGCGTAGGAACATCATCGAGCGCCTTTTCGTTGTCGGTGGCCATGCAAACGACTACACAGGAAGTGATCAGCAGTTGCGCATCGATCCCCGACTGAAAGAGCGCGAACCCGGACGATTTGCACCCGAAGGAGACGGAAGAGCTGCAAATGGCGATGCAATAAAGGCACTTCTGCTCAGCCGTGAAGCGGTGATATGGCTCCCTCGGGATATTTGTCTGTGGCGGTATGCTGCTCCCCAAATTTTCGAACTCGCTCCGAACGCGGTGAATCAATGGCTTCTCAAGCGGTTAGCCGCAGTACGTGGCGAAGGAGAGCCTGTCTTGTTATCGTCTTTTCCTGCATTTTGTTTGGCTGTCACGCCAGACACGATGCCATGGCTACGCCTGTTTCATACCGTTCTGGCTCGGTTGGAAGTCTCACCACTCTCCGGCCGTGTAACGCCCATCATTTCTCAGGAGAGTGCTAACGCATACGTTGTGACGGCAATAGATGGCTTTGCCTGCGGAAAGTTCATCACAAATGTCCTTCGGGGGCCGGTACAGTGATTATTCTCGGTTTTGACCCGGGAACTGCAACCACTGGCTTCGGTGTAGTCGAGTCCGTCAATGATGTCCTTCGGCCAATCGATGTTGGCGTAATTCTGACACCCGCAGATATGCCAATAGAGGAGCGGCTCCTTAGCATTTACACCGATGTCAATACACTGCTCGATAAGTACAATCCCGATACCGTTGCTACGGAGCGCCTCTTTTTTGATCGGAACGTGACAAATGCGCTCAGTGTTGGCCGGGCTATCGGTGTAATCTTGCTTGCGGTTGCGCAGCGTGGATTACCGTGGATGGAATACACTCCGATGCAGGTCAAGACATCGGTAACCGGATATGGTGGCGCAGACAAGAACCAGATTCAGCAAATGGTCGTCCGGCTACTGGGGCTGGCGGAAGTGCCAAAACCTGATGATGCAGCGGATGCACTCGCTATCGCCATCTGTCACGCCCATAGCCAAAAACTCAAGAGCATCGGTATGAACCAATCGCGGGGACATCGCAAGCAAAAGCGACTACACCCGTGAATAACTCGCGGTGAGCATCCCAAAGTACGATGGCGCTTCGTACGTGTGAACAGTAACGCTCATTGGTACAACCGAAAGGGCTCCGTAAAGCATCAATGCCTGCCAGTAAGCATCCACCTTTGCTTGTTCGAGAAATGTTTCGTCCCAAGCGAGTAATGCTTCAAGAGCATTGTCCCGAATAACCTCCGTAAAGAGGGCATCGTGGACTTTGCTGGCCTCATGGTAACCGTAAGGTCCATTCTGGTCGTGTGCATGTCCAAGATCGCAGCTGGCGATAAGAGCGATCCGCTTCTCGGAAGCTTCTGCCGCCTGTGCAATTTGTCTGCCCGCCTCCACCAATATCTCTCGTTGAAGAGATCGGTCTTCGGCGATTATCACCACCCGGGGTTGTCTGTCGGCCGTGGAAGCGGTGAATAAAAGCGGAATCAGAGCACCCCAGTCAAGGGGAAAGTGCTCACCGTCTCTGTCGACCGTCAGGCCAAGCCACGGTATGGATGTTTGGTCCAGCAGTTGACCAGCCAAGGACTGGTCAATCGAATAGGTTGCTCCAACCGTCTCCCCCCAGGGACCATCGAGAACTCCGCTCGCACTCTCACAAAACGACACCGATATATGTCCCTCATAGATCAGCCCGTGTGGGGTGACAACAATGACTGTGTCGATGTTTGCTTTCCTAAACTCCGTGCTGATAGCCGACATTCCTGTCCGGGTTATTGCCATCAGGGATGGGTCATCTGCAAGTTCCGGGATGATTTCACCGCCGTGAGGCATGATAGCGGCAAAGGTAAGTGGCATCGCTGCTGGTCTTCCGTGTCAAATTTATCTATCAAAAAGCGGATATCTGTCCGCGATAGAATTACATCATGTTAGACATACGCCGAATCAGGCTTGAACGCGATGTTATCAAAGAGTTGCTCGCACGACGCGGTGAGAATGTCTCCGTTATTGACGAGTTGTTAGCCCTCGATGTTGAGCGTCGCCGGGTCATGACTGAGTCGGAAAACCGAAAGGCAGAACAGAATCGCCTAGGACCACAGATTGCACAGCGCCGTAAGGCCGGTGAGGATGCATCGGATCTCATGGCGGCATCCACTGAACTAAAAGCTCTCCTTGTCGGCCTTGAAGAACGGGTACGTGACCTAGATGCTCAGCAGGAAGCGATGCTTGGCAAGCTGCCGAATACACCGCTGGCTGATGTTATCGCTGGTGGGGAAGACCAGGCGGTTGTGCTCACCGAGCCAAGTCGCCCGATCAGGGAGTTTGACTTTGCTGCCAAGGCACACTGGGATATTCTTGAGTCGCTTCAACTAACCGATGCAGAACGTGCAGTCAAGCTCGCCGGAAGTGGTTTTGTTCTCTATACCGGCATGGGAAACCGCCTTCAGCGTGCGCTTATTGCCATGATGCTCGACAAGCATACATCGAATCATGGCTACACTGAAGTGGGCGTTCCATATGTGCTAAGCCGTGAGTCCATTACCGCAAGTGGACACATTGTCAAGTTTGTCGGTGAGATGTATCACGATGACGAATCAGATCTATACTTTGTCCCGACAGCAGAACCTGCGATGGTCAATATTTTTCGGGATGAGATTCTGAGCGCGGATGACTTGCCGATTAAGTTAGTCGCTCATACTCCATGTTGGCGCCGTGAAGCCGGGGCTGCTGGTAAAGACACCCGAGGGCTCCAGCGTGTACACCAGTTCGACAAGGTTGAGCTCTTCCGCTATGTCCGTCCGGAGGATTCCGAAGCCGCACTGGAAGAGATGACCCGGGATGCGTGCAATATCTTAGATGCTTTGGAGATTCCGTGGCGGTTACTCGGACTTGCCGCTGGAGATATCGCGTTTTCGGCCGCCAAGACCATTGACATTGAGGCATGGTCTCCTGGAGTTGGCAAATGGCTTGAAGTTTCATCTGCTAGCTGCTGTACCGACTTCCAAAGCCGCCGGGCAAAGATACGCTTCAGACCTGAACCATCGGCTAAGCCTGAATTTGTGCATCTCCTCAATGCGTCGGGGTTGGCCCTGCCTCGTGTTGTTGCCGCGATGCTTGAAACACATCAACAGGCTGATGGCTCTGTCAATGTTCCCGCTGCACTCCAGCCATACCTTGGTGGAATTACAGTTCTGGAACCTGGTCAGACCACGTGGCCTGCCTGAAACGCCAACTTTGAAAGACCATTGAAGGCTGCCTGACGGTAAAATGACGACCGTTATGGCAGCCCAATCACTTGATCAAATCGTCTCCTTTTGTAAGCGCCGTGGGTTTATCTTCCCTGGCTCCGAAATCTATGGTGGTCTTCAGGGAACCTACGATTATGGTCCGTTGGGCGTCGAACTCAAAAATAACCTCAAGCGTGCTTGGTGGCGTCACAATGTCTACGAGCGGGATGACATCGAGGGCATCGAAACCAGCCTTCTGACCAATCGATACGTGCTTCGCTATTCCGGTCATGAGAAGGGCTTTTCAGATCCGTTGGTCGACAATAAGACCACGAAAAAGCGCTACCGTCTGGATCACCTCCTAAAGGACCAGGATGCAGCTGTTCTGGATGCTGTAGCAGCACATCTCGGAATGGAGCGCCCCGATGATATGGATGTCTTCGTGGATGCGCTCCTTCAGGACACAGCAAAGGCACAGGCGGCTTTGCTTGCGGCTAAGGTCATCGATGCTCAGGATGGTAAACCCGGTGACTGGACTGAGCCACGGCAGTTTAACCTGATGTTCAAGACGCAGGTCGGTCCTGTGGCAGATGATGAATCATTTGCATATCTTCGTCCTGAGACGGCACAGGGAATGTTTGTGAATTTCAAAAATGTCGTCGATAGTACCAACCGGAAGCTCCCATTCGGCATCGCTCAGGTTGGAAAGAGCTTCCGAAACGAAATCACGCCACGCAACTTCCTGTTCAGAGTGCGTGAACTCGAACAAATGGAGATTGAATACTTTGTCCGCCCAGGTGATGACGAAGCCGTTCATGAAGCCTGGATTGAGGACCACATCAATTGGTGGGTCAATGTGGTTGGTCTCAAGCGCGAAAAGATTCAACTCTTTGAGCATGTCAAGCTGGCACATTATTCCAAGCGTACGGTTGACATTTTGTATGATTTCCCGACGCTCGGCTTTGATGAGCTTGAAGGCATCGCAAACCGAACGGATTGGGATTTAGGTAGTCATTCACGCTCGCAGGACACGTTGCCTTTGTCTGAGAACACAAAGACCCGCGTCATGCCGAACGAGCATTCAGTCGAGAAGTTGACGTACTTTGATCAGCCAAACAACCAACACATTGTTCCGTTTGTCATAGAGCCGGCAGCTGGTGTTGATCGTGGTGTCCTTGCCGCACTCTGTGAAGCATACGATGAAGAGGTTCTGGAAAATGGCGAGACGCGAATCGTTCTACGCCTTCCGGCAGTGCTGGCGCCAATCAAGGTTGCAGTACTTCCACTAAAGAAAAATGAACCAACGATTGTTGATACCGCCAAAAAGATCAAGAAGATGCTCCAGAGTGGTGGAGACATGCGTACCGTTTATGATGACACTGCAGCTATTGGGAAGCTGTATCGTCGTCAGGACGAGGCAGGAACGCCATTCTGTATCACTGTTGACTTTGACACCATCGGTCGTGGCCGCGATGGAGATACATCCATGGAAAACACGGTTACAGTCCGCCACCGCGATTCAATGTTGCAGGAACGTGTTGCAATCGATGACCTCGTTCACTACATCAAGAGCCGAATTTCTTAATTGCGTTCTTTAGTCGCTGGCTGCTGAACAGGAGCAAAGAGGCTGTCCAAGGTTTCGAGCTTGGCAGTCTTTTGCTTTATGTTGACACTAATGGTCGCGGCCGCGATGGAGATACATTGATGGTAACACGGTGCAGAAATGTGTTGCGTTTGATTACCTCGTTCACTTCATCCAGAGCCGACTAGCACGAGTGCGACCTTTATTCGCAAACTTACATTTGGGTTGATACGAGTCAGCCTGCATAGTTACATCGCTGGCCCGAACGTCGGTCAGAGTCGAAATCGTGGCAGGCTGATTTTTTTGAGTGACATCTGTCGGTGCCACACCGGGCTAGTGCCGGTGATTAGAAAAGCGGACGCCTGAAACGACGGCGGGCCCATCTTTCCGCTGGCATTGTTCGAAACCGCAAATGGTTCATCCGGCAAACCAAGGCGCGTATCAAGCTTTCCGTTGCCATTGACATCATAATGAACTCCAACGGCGTAACACTTACCTGTGGGCAGTTGATCGATGGTAATGCGGTTGCCGTCCGTTGCGGGATGTACCACTGTCAGGACGGCCTTCGTCGTATCTTTCAACCAGCCATCGGCGCTTGCATAAATGCTGACAAGTACATTACCGCCCTTGAGTGGCACTCCATCGAGCTCAACAACCCCTGTCGCCTTGCTTAGCTGTGGTAACCGTATTCCAGTGTTGTACTCAGATGCTATTGGAAAACGTCGACATATGTCTTGAACTACTTCTGGAAAGATTGCCTTTGAATGCTCATCGCGAATGATGGCAACGGCAGCATCACCACGTAAGTCCATCTTGCGCGCATCTTCTTCACGTAGGATCTGAAGACTGCTGGTCGGCGACAGGCCCCGGGGGAGTGAAAGCGTATATGGAATCGCCTTCTCAAGAGTTTTTAACTTGACGTCAATCATGTCAATCCAAAATCGTTCGATTAATCATTGGGTGATTGTCATCGGTAGGACCAAAGTCACTATCAGGATGCCATGCGATTACATTAAGCGGTGATGCGTCTGTCCGAAACCGATGTTCACTTCCAGCGGGTATGTACCAAGCGAGACCAGGTGTTAGTTCCATGGATCCGCTCGGCGTATCACACCAACCGTTGCCACTCAAAATAACGCCAAGGCGATCACTTGGGTGTGTGTGATAACTTTGATTGGTTCCCGATGGGATATGCAAGTGATTGAGACAGGGTGCTCCGAGGTGCGGCGGACAAACAAGAAGCGTATCTGTGCAGCCATCGATGTATCGAAGACGCCCCTTGGGTTCGAGGGGACCGCCAAACTGCCGAAAACCGACTGCTTCAGGAAATGCGATGGCAATCCCTAATCCATTGTGTATCCGGATTTCACAGTCAGACGGGATCACTGCGTACATCCCCTGTGTAATCGTGACTACTCCGTACTGGTCTTGAGCAGTGATTGCGCCCTCAACACAGATTATGGTGTTTGTCGCGACAGGGAGTTTCGTAGATTGTGATTGGAAACCCAGTAAACGTGCTCCGCAATGTGTTGCGATACCGTTCAGTAAGTCTCCATCGGTAATGGACACTCCCACAAACCCGGTGGACATCACTTAGTCTCGGCAACCAATAAGACCTCGTAGGGGTCCATCGCAAACAAAATAGCTCCCTGTGCAATCGGGAGAATTGTCCGCGGCTTGACTTTATCAGCACCAAGTTGCTCACTAAACCGTGTTACCGCAACTTGATTTCCAGCAAGACCCGCAACGGTCACATTTTGCGGTTGGCTGGTGCGATTAATCACCACTACCGTACGTCCACGGGACCCTCGGCATGCCCAGCTCATCAAGTCAGGGAAAAAACCAGTCGACCGATTGTTTGTTTCCAGCAAGGGTTGCCCTGCGAGTGGCGCCAGAATGGTCATGATTTTCTGTGCCATACCGGCTCCAAGGCGCACATCGACAGATGAGATGCCTGCCTTGCCACATTCCCCGGTAAATGCAGCCAGCCAGGCAGCACCAAATGGGTCTATCGTACGTGGATCACGTCCGGGTCTCGGGTGTGGGACATCAAGGTCTAGGGGAGAGATTACCAGCTGCGCAGACTTACTGTGGTGACGCATCGTGGCAGCCTGATCAACAACTGCCTGAGCATTCTCCCAATAAGTTTCATTGTCATGTAAGTGTAAGCTGGGGCGGTATTCCCAGCGTATTGTTTGAGCCTCTGCCAATTCCGATGGCTTGGAGACCTGATCAATAAAACTACGGGATGCAGGATTTGTCTCGACCCAATCTCTCAGTGTCGGAACCGTATGTCCCGTACGTACACTGGAGACGGTTATTCTACTTTCGTTTACAAACGCTGCACGTGCAGGTGGCTTTCCCGCTACTGAGAGAGTAATCGTTTGCTTAAGACGCTTTCCAGCACTGATTGACGGATATTCATATGGTAGTGGGGCATATGCCTTGTATGAGGAATCTCCGAAATGGCGTTGATCTTCCATTTCAAAGGTTGCGCCGTCAAGCTTGGCGGTAACTGTGTGCGTGTTTTTATGCGTACTGTACGCGATTGAATCAAACTTTGGCGCAATAACCAGTGGCGTGGCAATCACTGTCGGGAACGGGCTGTCCTGGACCTGATTACCAGCAAGGGATGTTTTGTAGGAGCCGCCAGCGAGCTCATTGGTGCCAATGAGAAGACACAGGCCAATCCTGTTCGACTGAAAATCAGCAGTCGCTTCACCCTCAACCGTAAAGGTTATCTTGCCATCCGGGCTGCCCTCGATGACAGCGTTCCACTTGTAATGGGCATCCGTTTCGTAGCCATCGCCAATCGGTCGCTCACAAGTAGCTTCAAGCTTCACCCGGAATGACTCACGGGTCGTTTGAACCTCATAAGATGTAAACTTAGGATTCACAGTGTCCCAGGTTCGCGTGCGGACACAAAAATACAATCGGCGGATGAGGTCCACACCACCCATGCGGATGGTTCGCAACTCGCCATCAACCAATCGCATTCTCAAAATGCCAGCGGAAAGCGTATCAGTGCGCGTGTTCACGTGCGTTATTTCGTTTCCGAAGGACATATATCCTTCAAAATTGTTTTTTAATTGAACTTTGCCGGCACTTTGGTTTGCCAAGTACCTCACACATAACTACCGCACGCAGTAAGTCCTGTTTGCTTTTTGGCATCAGCGCACTAAGCCCCGTTCGGATAGCCTGAGTTTGTAGCGTTGATTTGGTCGCTTGGGTCTCAATGTTCACCGATAGCGGCCGATGTTCTGGATTCTGCATCAGGAGCTCGTATGCGAAAATTCGCCCTCTGTATCGTTAGGGTCCGCGAGTTTCCCGAGGCCCTGTCGCATCTCGGTATCAGCCTGCAGATTACGGAGGCTGAAGTAGTCCATCGCTCCAAGCTTTCCCGAACGCAGAGCATCCGCGATTGCAAGCGGAACAGTGGCCTCGGCCTCGACAACCTTTGCTCGCATTTCCTGAACGTATGCCTTCATTTCCTGTTCTCTGGCAACAGCCATAACGCGGCGTTCTTCCGCTTTTGCCTGCGCAATCTGCTTGTCTGCCTCCGCTTGTGCCGTTCGAAGACGCGCACCTATATTGTCTCCAACATCAACATCCGCGATATCCACAGAAAGGATTTCAAATGCCGTTCCCGCGTCCAAACCCTTGCCAAGTACGAGGCGGCTGATTTCATCCGGATTCTCAAGCACAACCTTATGCGTTGCGGATGATCCGATGGTGGTGACGATGCCCTCTCCGACGCGTGCAAGTACCGTAGCTTCGCCAGCGCCACCGACAAATCCCTTGATATTTGCGCGTACCGTTACGCGGGCAAATGCCTTGAGCTCAACGCCGTCCTGCGATACGCCAGCCACAACCGGAGTTTCCAACACTCTTGGAATGACCGACATCTGTACCGCCTCAAGCGGGTTGCGACCAGCAAGATCAATCGCGGATGCCTGTTCAAAGGTCAAGTCGATGTTGGCACGCTGGGCTGAAATCAATGCCATCACAACGGTTTCAACGTTTCCTCTAGCCATGTAATGGGTCTCGAGCTGGCTTACGGAAACATCCAAGCCTGCTTTCACGGCCGCAATCAATGGAAGCACGATTTTGTCCTGAGGAACTTTACGTAGCTTCATTCCAATCAGGACAAAAGGTGTTACTCCGGGGACTCCGGCCGCAAGAGCGGTTATCCAAAGGCCAACAGGGAAAAACTGAAGAAACACGATCAGCATCACAAAACCGATGCCGGGGGCTATCATCCACATATATCTCGTCCTTATCGCTGTTGAACTGAGACCAGTAACTCTTGCTTGCTGATCTCAGTGACCATTACCTTGCTGCCAATACTTGAGTAACCATTGGTAGACCTCGCGGGATATCGTTTACCGGAGATCATTACAAACCCGAAGGGGCGAAGGGCGGTCACCGCGATGCCAACCGTGCCTTGGTCGACATCTTTCAATGACAAGCCCTCCGGTAAAGGCAAGGTGTTACCTGAGCCTGAGTTACGCCAGAATGTCGAAAGCGGAAGCAATTTCAATGCAAAAAACATGGCGCTCAATGTCACAGTAATACCGGCGGTCGATGCGATGCCTGCGTTCTCACCAGCACCGAGCGAATAAAATAACCCGGTACCAATTGCGGCCGAACCCAACATCGTCAATAAACCATGGCACGAAATCCCAACGACTTCTACCAAAACGATTGCTAACCCGAGTGTCGCAATAACTGGACCGAACCAATAGCCAATGCCTGCCAGCTGATACGCATACAACAATGCAGCGATAGTCACGACCCCAAGCACACCTAATAGACCAAATGTATGTGGCAAGAGAGCTTCAACGGTGACGAGAAAAATCCCCACGACTAGGACAAGGCATGTTAGTACCGTTGAGTGTGTGACAACGTCGACGAGAGGCAGCATAGGGTGGTGTCCTTAGGGGATGGGGGGCAAACCTGGCCCGCCCAACCCGGGAGGAAGAGCACTTCGTATCTCATCCAGGAATTGCTGGCGCTGTGCAGGTGGCATTTGTTGCATTTTTTGCATCACCCCCATGCCTGACTGGATTGCTTGTTGGAAGAACCCTTTGCGTGTTGCCGGATCCATATTCATCATCATGTCCCACTGCTGGTCCACTAATGCGGTCTGCTGCTCCGGACTAAGGGCCATAAAGCGCTTCAGCATATCCATTTGCATTTCACTCAACTGACTGAGTGAATCGGCTTTTGTGCTCACAAACACGTAGACCAGCTTCAGATCCGTTTGAGTGCTTAGCTGGTGAGCGCGCTCGCGACTGACCACTTTACCCAGATACAAAATGTCCTCCGGCTTTGATGGGACATCGTTCAGCCCGGTGGCCAAGGAATCAAGTGAGGCTATGTGTGAAATGATGGCATCGGTATCGTACGTACCACCCTTACGAGGGGCAGGGAGCAGGAGTGTTCGGAGTGTCACATCCTTTGGAAGTTTATTATTCTCTGCTCGAATCACCGCATCGAGCTGTCCACCCTGGGTCGAAAAGTCCATCGCCTTTTGAGCAACCTTTCGATCTGCCAGGACAGTAATGCCAGTCGACTTAGTCAGCCTCGATGCAACTTCTTTCAACGGCGTCGCCATCAGGCGCATCGCAGGCACTAATGAGTTTGATGATTGTTGGTTCGTAGGCGTACCAATCAGAGACAACATAGCAGAAACAACAATGGCAGTGTTCATAAATCCAGCCTCCTGTCTACGTATCATACTGAATTGGCACGGTATTTGTTTACATTGATGTGGACGTAATATCACCGACTCATTTAGTCGGAGATATTGACCTCGTGGTGTCCGTATTGGTACGATAGAGGAGGAAGCGAGTGCACAACATAGTGAGTGAAATTGACAAGGTTGATCAACCGGCCCCACACTGCGAGTGCACGCTGGACTGTTTGGCGAATGGAATAAAGGGTGAAGTCTGTTCGGTCACAGGTCCGAATCGGTGCCGCCTTGCCGAGCTCGGTTTTAGCCGGGGGTGTGAGGTAGAAGTCGCGCGCAAGTCAGCATTCGGCGGTCCTATTGAAGTCCGCTTACGCTCGTATCGTGTCTCGTTACGCGTGGAAGAAGCTAGCGGAATCACCGTTAGGGCTGTTGAAGATTAGTTGGTGTCGATGACGCGTATTGCGCTTGTCGGAAATCCAAATGCCGGCAAAACGACCCTCTTCAATGCGCTGACAGGGCTACGTCACAAAGTAGGCAACTATCCCGGGGTGACAATCGATGTCAAGTCCGGTGGCTTGCGTGGAGTAGATAACTCCGACATCCAAATTGTCGACCTACCCGGAATCTATTCACTTACACCGCATTCTCCCGATGAGGATGTTGCAGTCAAGTTTCTGTTCGGAATCGATGATGCTCCGCCAGACTTCATTGTAAATGTAGTGGATGCGAGTAATCTTGAACGCAACCTGTTTTTGACGACACAGCTGGTTGAGCTCGGAATCCCGATGTTGGTTGTGTTGACCATGACTGATTCCGCCGCCCGCCGTGGACTCCGGATCGATGAGCAACGCCTATCCACCGAGATGGGTGTGCCTGTCGTTTCCACTGATGCACCAAAGGGCGCTGGATTGGCTGCGCTTGCAAACCGACTTCAGGATCAGGGGTTTGGTGTCAATATCTCACCTGTGTACGCCGGCTATTCGCCTGAAATAACATCGACAATTTCTGAGATCTGTGCATTTTCACCGGATATCAGTCCTGTACTAATCTCGACGCAGCTGGTCAGGGAAACTCCGAGCAAGTGGCTTGCGGGAATAGATGCAGAACTTATTCAAAGTGGCAGGGCCAAGCTGTGCGCACTTGATATCGATCCCAGCACAGCAATCGCAGATGACCGTTACATTGGAATCGGCAGAATTTCTGCTCGTTCCGTTATCCGTACCACAGCTGCGAGGACATCTCTGTCAGAGAGAATAGACCAGGTCGCTCTGCATAAAGTTGGTGGATACTTTGTGTTTCTTGCCATCATCACCCTCGTTTTTCAAGCGATTTTCACATGGGCTCAGATACCTGCAGAATGGGTAAAACTGGGCATTGATGCGCTAAGCGAGTTCACTCTTTCGACGATGCCTGCAGGTGAGCTCCGTGATCTCATCATTGCCGGTGTTATCGGTGGGGTAGGGAACACCATTGTCTTTCTCCCGCAGATATTGACATTGCTCTTCTTACTCGGACTGCTGGAGGACTCTGGCTATCTTGCCCGTGGAGCTTTTCTGCTGGACCGATTCATGTACCGTGTTGGATTGCATGGTAAATCCTTCATTCCCATGCTCTCAAGCTTCGCATGCGCTGTACCTGGAATCATGGCTACGCGAACCATCGAATCGGGTAAAGAACGCTTGGTAACAATGTTCGTCATTCCGCTAATCCCGTGTACAGCAAGAATTCCCGTCTACACGATGTTAATCGCTGCCTTTATTCCAGCGACATGGAAGGTCAATGTAGGTGTCGGACACATCGATGGGCGAGCCATTTGTATGGTTTCGCTTTTTGTAGCCGGTATAGCAATGTCATTTATCGTGGCAGCTTTGTTGTCACGAACGGCAATGAAGTCGGCACCCAGTACATTCATGCTAGAGCTGCCAGCATACAAAATTCCTCGATTGGGACGGATCATCCGCGAATCAATGGACCAGGCTTGGTTGTTTATAAAACGTGCCGGGACTATGATTCTTGCCATCTCAATTGCCCTGTGGTTCCTGAGCAGCCATCCTAAAGTGCAGGGTAAGGCACCCAAAGAATATGAGCGATCAACATATGCGGGGCGAGTTGGAACGCTTGTCGAGCCTGTACTGAAGCCCCTTGGGATGGACTGGAAAATTGGAATCGGCTTGTTAGCCAGCGTAGCAGCTCGAGAAGTATTCGTAGCTGCCATGGGAGCTATCTACAATGTCGATGCTGGTAACGATGACGATGACCGGCTTGGGGTCGCCGTCGGTGCGAAGATGCGGGCCGAGAAAAACGCAATCACGGGTCTTCCAGCATATGACATCGGTACCGGAGCAGCCCTCCTCGCATTTTTTGCGTTCGCTCAACAATGTATGAGCACTTTTGCCGTGATGAGACGTGAAACCAACGGCTGGAAATGGCCAGTTTTGCAGTCCGCAACCTATCTCGTACTCGCTTGGATTATGGCGTTTATCGTCAGAACCATTGTCATGGCGGCTAGCTCATGATTTACGACTGGATTGCCTATGCATTGGTGATCTGGGCTTTAACTACTGTTGTGCGACGTGTTTACAAACAGGTCACTAAGAAATCGACCTGTGATAACTGTGCCTGCAGCGTGTCCAACCCAGCCCGGGAAGTGATCCCCATGGAGTTACGGTTCACACGAAGACCAACCAACGACGGAACAAAAACCAACATAAAGTGAGTTATCCCAAATCCTCTGGAACCAGTTCAGCGAAAATTGGGTAACAATAGTACGTAGGACTGCCCTATGAATGTAGACTGTCTTATTTTGTTGTGCCTGTACGGAGGGACTGCGTAATGCTGGGAGTTGAGCCGTTGGATCGGTGGTTGCATCAAGTCGTAGAGCTTTGTCAACCTGACCACATTGACCTCTTAACTGGTTCACCAGAACAGCTTAATGCACTCAAGGCCTCGATGGTTGATGCTGGAATCATCGATCCATTGAGCGGTGATGGTTGCTGGCTCCACCGGAGTGACCCGACAGATGTAGCACGCATGGAACATCGTACGTTTATCTGTTCGCAAAAGGAGCAGGATGCTGGACCTACAAATCATTGGCTCAACCCAGACAGCGCGAAGGCAACTCTGAATACACTCTTTTCCGGCAGTTTTATCGGGAGACACATGTACGTAATCCCGTATGCAATGGCTCCGCTCCTAGGAGAGTTTACACAGTTTGGTATTGAGATAACGGATTCACCGTATGTAGCATTGTCGATGTCCGTCATGACTCGAACGGGCGTACCTGTTCTGGATGCAATTCAGCATGCTGACCCAACCGATGTTGTGCGTGGATTGCACTGCACCGGCAACCTTGATCCAGAAAACCGCTGGGTTTGTCACTTTCCAGAAACACGCGAAATTTGGTCGTTTGGTTCAAACTATGGCGGAAATGCGCTGCTTGGAAAGAAGTGCCATGCGCTGCGGCTTGCATCCGTTATAGCCCGTGATAGCGGCTGGCTTGCAGAGCACATGCTGATCATTGAACTCACCACACCAACTGGCGAAATACAACACATTGCAGCTGCATTCCCATCCGCTTGTGGCAAAACCAACCTTGCAATGCTTGAGTCATCCCTCGACGGATGGAGTATCAGGGTATTGGGTGATGACATCGCTTGGTTGCGACCTGGTTCGGATGGACTGTACGCAGTCAACCCCGAAAATGGCTTTTTTGGTGTTGCCCCGGGGACAAGTGCAAAAACGAATCCGGTAGCCCTTTCGATGACGGAGAAGGACACCGTCTTTACCAATGTTGCTGTTACCGAAGATGGCAACCCTTGGTGGGAGGGACTTGAGCCGCATCCAAACGGGACACCTGTCATCGATTGGCGGGGGAGAGTCCGTTCATTTGGTGATGGTGAAGGTCCTATGGCACATCCTAACAGTCGCTTCACAAGTCCACTGACAAATTGCAAAACTCTGTCTGATAACTGGAACAATCCTGACGGAGTGCGTATCGATGCAATCCTCTTTGGAGGGCGTCGTCCTACTACGATTCCATTGGTGATGGAGGCTCAGGACTGGACACAAGGGGTTCTATATGGCGCGAGTATGGCATCCCAAACGACCGCTGCAGCCACTGGGGCGGTCGGAGTTTTGCGACGTGATCCAATGGCAATGCTTCCATTCTGTGGTTACAACATTTGCGATTACTTTGGTCATTGGTTGCGAATGGGCGACGTCGTATCCAACCGACCTAAAATTTTCTCCGTCAACTGGTTTCGCCAGGATGATGCTGGTCGCTACATTTGGCCAGGTTTTGGCAGCAATATTCACGCTATTAAGTGGATTTCGGAGCGCATATCCGACTCAGTAGATGTTTGCAAAACGCCCGTTGGAAACGTACCGCTAAGAGCTGATATGGGGCTCGAAGGTGTCGATGTTAGTGAAGAAGCTATCACACAGCTCCTGACCGTAGATGCAGGTGCGTGGCACGATGAAGTTGATGCGGTTGGTGAATACTTTGCGTCACTTGGTACAAACGTTCCTACAGCACTTCATGCTCGACTTGCAGATATCAAGGCAGCTTTGTCTACACAGTAGTCCTGCGTTAATTGCCAACATTTTTTACCGTTCAACATGATGCAACATATTGTTGCAGTTGTCGGCAGTTGTTCAAAGTTGGGGTTCGGAGGCTAATTATCGCCACTAACTAAAGCAGCAGGTACGCCGCTCTATAAAACTACGCGAACACCTTTGCCAAAAGCTGTATGCCGTGACGTTCTGAGACGTCAAGTTGGACGCAACTAATGTGGGAAAAGTAATGCGAGGCGCATCTGGATTCGGATGCCGTCCTCGCATACACAGAAACAAAAACGCTGCGCAAATGCCCGGTCTGGCACCGGCGCAGCGCTTGATGTTTTTTATTTTCCGACCAGAAAGCGGTATTCCGTTTTTTGGCGGTACGTCTGGCCTGGGCGTAACACAGTCGATGGAAACGACGGTGTATTGATCGAGTTCGGATAGTGCTGTGACTCAAGGCAGAAGCCATAGTTCCGCTCATACACCTGTCCCGACTTACCCTTGAGTGTTCCATCCAGGAAGTTTCCAGAATAAAACTGAATACCTGGTTCGTCCGACCAAACTTCCAGAATACGACCTGACGATGGTTCCGAGACGGTAGCCGCTTTTCGGAACGATCCGGCTTTTCCATCAACAACATAGTTCAAATCGTATCCATTGGGGTCTCCATCGGTTTGCGCAATGTTATCGCCAATGGCGTGCATCGATGTAAAGTCATAGGGTGTTCCGGATACGGTAACTATTTTGCCTGTGGGAAGAAGTGTTGCATCCGCCGGAGTGTACTTGGATGCATTCAGCTGAAGGCTGTGGTTGAGAATCGTTCCCTGACCGGCCAGATTAAAGTATGCATGGTTGGTCATGTTAATGGGAGTCGCCTTGGATGTCGTAGCGCGGTATTCCATCCGGATGGCATTTGAGCTCGTTAACGTGTATGTGATTTCTGCCTTTACCGATCCAGGATAGCCTTCTTCGCCATCTTTACTCGTATAGCGGAAGCGGACACTTGGGCCAGCGTTGCTCTTCACAACCTCGGCCTGCCAAATGACTTTGTCCCATCCCTTAACGCCACCGTGTAGATGGTTCGGACCATTATTAGTTGCAAGCTGATAGTTTGCGCCATCCAGTTTGAACTTACCCTTACCGATTCGGTTAGCAACGCGTCCCACGGTGCTGCCGAAATACGGATGACCAGCTTCGTACCCTGCAACTGTGTCGAAGCCAAGGCAGACATCCGCTATGTTTCCATTGCGATCAGGCGCATACACTCCCGTTAGGGTTGCTCCAAGAGTCATGATGTCAGCTGTAATCTTGCCGTTCGTAAGAACAAACTTGTGGACTACTGCTCCGGACTTTAGCTTGCCAAAAACCGTCTTCTTTACACCTGGCGATTGCGCCATGGCTGACCCTGCCGTCATCGTAAGGATTCCCCCCGCGGCAACCATTGCCGATATTACCTGAACAACTTTGCTCATGAATGCCTCGTAAAACGTAGTGCTCCAACGGGACAAATCAGTCCGATTGTGCTGGCATTATGTTACGGGATACCCATGGCAATTCCTGCTATCAATGCATACGTACGATTGCAATATACGCCGATGACAGTGCATGTTGAAATTATGCGTACTGATTGTTCCTGATTACTTCTCGAGAATCGATAGGACCTTGTATGTGTCAATTAACGGGATAGGCGAGCTGATTCCCGCGGGCAATGTTTGTATGAGGGGACTGCCTATTGCCACGGTGGTTTTTCCCGACAATACATTGAAGCATCCAGTCTGACTGGCATTTCCACGGATTTCAAGGTCGCCTTTGCAGACCTGAACAATGCCAACATAGTCGGATGAAACTGGAGAGCCGCGCATAACGCAGGAAACGGTGGGCGGAGAATCACAGCTTGATGTACGGTTTCCGCAGACCATCAGTGTTGGTGTCTTAGATGTGATGCTCTTGTCAATTCGGTAACACGAGCGACTGTTCTGGGTGAACCGTCCATTTACGACAAGACATGCACCATTCTCCAGCGTAGAAGACTCGTCCAGCTCAACATTGCCATCAACGTAAATGGTCCCGGGCCCCTTAAGAGTGACCTTCTCACCACTGCCGCACTTGATATCTCCCGCGATACGCCTTGGGGCTGTAATTACCGTCGAACTCGATACATCTCCGTAGCGTGTCCCTCCTGCACATGCTTTTGAATACTCTGCACTGCGACACTTTTCGATTTCCGTTGATGATGGAAGCGGGATACGCGGCTGGTTTTCGCACTTTTTGTAAATGGTGCCGCTTGCCTGAATATCCAGACGGCTGCGCACAGTTCCATCGATGTTACAGCTGCCATCAATGGTGATTCGGTCATTCGAAATCAGGCCGGCAAACCGCCCGCCACTCGGTAGCGTACGGAGAGTGGCTCCGGATGTGATTCTGATCGGACCATTCGAGACAATTCCAGTAGACCCCGGGGGCTGCCGCATCACCTCAACATTTGCCACCATGTCAACGTAAATACCTAGTGTCGTTGTTCCCCTTGAACGAATAAGATATGTTCCATCGGGCAGTGGGGATACACGCGTGCTGAACTTTCCCTGATGGGTACCACTCGCTGAAGTCACAACGGTTTCCTCGCCGGTGTAGGCATTGTTTGAGTAGACTTTTTGGGCAGCAACGTCAATCCCCGATTCAGCCATTCCGCGGGCAATGTCACGCTCGCTATTCCACGATGTCATCTTGACCTGCTGGGACATAAACCGGGAAGCCCCAAAAACTCCAATAATGGTAATGAACAGGACGCTTAGGGAAACAATACTCGCGTATCCTGATATCTGATGTCGGCTTGTCGTCATCGCTTGTTCCTCAATCTGGCTTCGGTAATGTGTTCTGTACTTGCCGCGGATGAATTCACGTTAGGCGTGCTACGTTTGGATTGCAGTTCTACCGATGTGATGTGCGGACAGCTGGATGGGGATGGAGTAACTCTGTACTGAATTCCAATAACTGAACGTCCGGATGGAACCTGAACACTCAGCGTCTGGGTGGCTACTTGCCAGGTACACGGAATCGATGTTCCATTGCGTGTGCACACCGGCTTTTCCGCAGGGACAGTGGCGAGTCGAAAGGTTTCGCTGACGGTAGTTCCTGAAGAATTCATCCACTCGATTACCTCGGACACACGGTACGTAAACTGGGCACTCGTAACAGACGCTACTTTGGTTTCAAAACTAACGGGCCGCTTGGATCCAGCTCCCGTCATGCAGGTTCTTGTGACCTGCGAGCGGTCAGATGCAAAAGCAAAAGCGACTGTGTCTGTAGATCCAAGAATCGGATTTGACTGTGAAAAGTCATATCCAGTGGCAGAAAAGACCACGCAGGTTGACGATGTTACGAAGGACTTACCACGGATGACTGCCGATGGCAGAACCGCGATGCCATCACGTAGTTCCTTAGAAATGGCATCTCCTCCAGCGGTAACTTGCGAATCGATAATTCTGCTTAGCAGGGCACTCTGCGTAAAGTTACTAACGGCAACGGAAATTGCTAAGGTCAACAGAATGACCAGAATGGTGATTGCCGAAGCGACTATCACTTCGGCCAATGTCACCCCTGCTGAGCGAAGCTTCATGGTGATACACCTCCCGGGGTTAGGAGTGTAACCGTGTTGTATGTGCGAACTCGTCCCTGCCTGACGCCAGCTGTCCATTGAACGCGGATAACCACTTTCCGCATTGATGTCGAAGGTGTTGTCACAGTTACCGTTCCCGTAGAATTCGGAAGATTCCTCAGAGGCTCAACCGGTCCAAAGCGCGTTAGGGGATAGCTGCCATCGACTAAATTGATAACTCCAAGATCTCTGATGTTTTCGATGACGATGCGGGCCGTCTCTCGTGCCAGTCCTGCCCGCTCAACGCTTCGATGAACGACAACCGTTGACACGAAAGAGGGAAGGGCCAAAGCGCCAATGCCAATCACTAGTGATGATGCTACTAACGCATCAACGAGTGAGAACGCAGGACAACATCGCCGCAGATTAGCGTGAGGCCGTCCGCAGTCTTCCATGCTCTAAATCATTGGTTACCACTGATTTAAACTTGCAACGAAGCCTCGTCGTGACGATCAAGGTTTACTCGATGGACTTACGTTAACGAGGTAGGCCAGAAACAGACACGATCAAATGGTTATTGAGGTGATTCTGGCGCTACTGATTATTCCGGACGGGTCGTAGACCAGAAACGACCGACCAATGGATAGCTGCTTGCACCAGGTGGTGCTGCATCGATTGCCCGAAATGCAATCGCAACGTGCGCGCTGATTGCATCGGCGTGAGCGAGCACCACCGCTTCCGGGGTGGCCGGCACCTTGGCTGCTCCATGCTCCGGGCGTTCGTGATGGCTTAATATGAGGTGGGCCAGATGATTTCTCATCGACTCTGGCCAATCCAATGTCAGATGCAGTATGCGAGCGGCTCCAAACGCTACATGCCCAATCAACATTCCGTTGTCCGTGTACTCGCCTGCCCGAAGCCCGTGCGTCATTTCATCCAGCTTCGCAAAATCGTGGAGAAGTGCACCGGTGATTAAGATGTCTCTGTTGAGTCGCGGAAACCTTGCACAGCAGGTGTCACAAATGTCAGCTACTTCGAGGGTGTGCTGCAAAAGACCTCCGCGATATGCGTGGTGAACATCCCGGGCCGCTACTGCATTCAGAAATAGCGAACGCTTGGAACCATGTAGGAGTGTCGTTAACAACTTCCGGCATAGAGGATTACCAACTGATGTAATCATCGCATCGAGCTTTTCTACATCCTGCAGATGCGACTCAGGAAATGGCGGAAGGAGGGAATCCAGTATTTCCGGTGTAACGTCTACAGATTCGATATGCTCCACCGTCAGCTCACCTGCATACTTGCCCGGTGGGTTGACGCGTCCCGCAACCTTGACTGCCTCTGCAATAAGCATCGCCTGCACTAGTTTTGCCTGAGGCTTCCAGACCACTCCCTTTCTGGTCCCTGAACTGTCACCAAGCGTTAGGGCCAGTCTAGGGCTATCACCATCCGGATAGTGCGTAACCGTTTTTAGTGCATAGATTCCGCTGAAACTCTGACCGTCACGAAGTTCAACCAGCTGCATTGAGTTGCCTCTCCGGGTAATCCGTCACCCGTTTTCGATGTTGAGAGCGGCCACGAACGGGACGCTTCTTCAACCTAGCATGGTAGTCCACATTTTTGAAACATGTGATAGCCGTTTGCTCTCGCAGGATTACAACCGTACCGTTCAATCTCGTTCGCTCCTTGGGATCAACCCAGTCCGGAATCCAGCGGTTACCGAGAAAACAAACGACATCCGTTCCCTCGTAATGCCTATAGCCATACTGAACAGCCAGGCGGATATCCCGTTCTCTGATGGAACGCTGTGCCGAGCGAGACAATGAGTGTTTTGAAAAAGCGAGGTCTGTCATTATGAATCTCCTTATTGGAATCATCGCGACAAACCAGATAATCGTGACAGGGGAGAATCATTTCTTTTTGCCGGCGCAAGCATTGGACCTTAGTCGGTATCCAAGCGGGGGAGCGACTGAATGATCAGGATTCGGGATGTTTGTATTCCCGGATGTTGCCATCGGTGGCAACCTTTTCGGGAGGAACGATTCGACCAGTTTTGCTGCGGCTCACCGAGAATCCCGATAATAGGAGATAGTCACCTTTAGGAGCATTTGGCGTGTAGATGCCATCGCCAAAATGCATCCCGCTAGCAACAAAACGGGCATCCCGCCAGAGGCGGGTGCGCGTATCGAAAGAAATGAGACCATCGAGCGTTCCACGATATCGCCGGCGGCCACTGCGTGTGCTCATTGTGTACTCGCACCTTAGGCGGGCCAGCACACTTTCTGGATGCTTTTCGATGATCGATAGCTGTCCCTCACACTTCTTGAGTTCGGATTTGTTCCACAATGTAGGTGTGCCACGAACACCATCGACCAGATGAAACCGCCCAAAACGCTTTAGAATTGCTTTCGATGCGTCGGACGCGTTACCAGACATTAATGACTCGAACTGCGCCTTTTGCTCATGCATCCAGACCCATGCAAAGTCGCGCCCAAGACTCTTATTGAGACTGGAGCATCCGGCTGGGACATTGGGAATCCGCTCCAGCACCTCGAGCACCGTCACATCCGATGGAACCGGGACATGGAACATGTCTGACAGACTGCTATCCGGAATGGCCACATTGCAAAGACCAAGAGATCGTACATTTCCATCGGCGATATTCAGGAAGTCACGGATATCCTCGTAGCCATGGTCGTTGGTGAAGCCAAATGGGCTGCCTGCAGAGTCGGTAATGTATATTCCTTGTGGGTCAGACGTCTGCAGCATTTGACGGTTCAGGTCGAGCCGTGAACGTCCGGGAGCATCGCCGCTGAGGACACTCCCGCTTCGTGTGCTGGTTCCAAGAACCATCGTTGCCTTGACCAGATTCATAAACCAGGTATGCGATTTTGAAGGGTAGTACTGAAGATCCTGCGTGTTGGCAATAACTGGGATGTACTTACCCTTTATCCGCGCTTGAAGACGGGTATCTGAAAAGGACCGACGGCCCCTTTGTCCGTTGTTTCAGGTACAGCCCTGCGGGTTGCCTACCATGATCCACATGAGGATAGGCAGTTTTTCCTTTGCCGACCGTTGTCGTGCTTCCATGATGTTCGTCATCCATGGGATGGCCTTCCAGGCGTCATCCGACTTTGCTGGTTGCAACAGCTGAAACTGTTCAAGTTGGCGGGGACCGATGAATTTCGCAAAAAGGCCGTCGTCTATGTCTGACATGGGATTATCTTCATCTGGATGGCACAGATATCCTTGTATTGTCGCAGGAAATCTGCAGACACCTGTGTAACTCAAGAGCCATGGAAGAAACACAGATTACTCAGGAAGCTGAACTCCGCGCGGCAATGACGCGGCGGAAGCTGCTCCGTGATGCATCGTTGACCGTTGGTGGCGTTCTGGCGGCAGAAATAATGGCTGCAACATCCGCTGAAGCCCTCGACAAAACACCCAAAATCATCTTGGGTTCCGGTAGCCACAAGTATGAGTGTATTCATGATTGGTTAGTCTTGCCCGACAACGTCAAGTGGGGAGACACACAGGGCGTATGTCAGGATTCTAAGGGACGTATCTACATTGCCCACACAGTCGGCGGGGACAGCAGGAGCAAAGATGCCATCGCTGTGTTTGATCGTAAGGGAAAGTTTATCAAGACCTTTGGCTCACGCTTCGCCGGTGGCGGACACGGTATCGAAGTCCGCAAAGAGGGCGCTAAGGAGTACTTGTATCACTGTGACACTGCGCACAGACAAGTCGTAAAGACGGACCTTGATGGCAACCTCATTTGGGAGAAGGGACTTCCAACAGAATCAGGTGTTTATCAAGGCGGCTCTGCCTTCATTCCGACGAACGTCACCTTTGCGCCAAACGGTGACTTCTATGTTGCCGATGGCTATGGTTCGAACTGGGTGCATCAGTTCAATATTAAGGGTGATCTTGTCCGCACTTGGGGTGGAAGTGGCAATGCGAATGGAAAGCTTAGCCAACCACATGGCATTTGGGTGGATACACGCGGGTCTGAACCACTTGTGATGGTTTGTGACCGTGGAAACAACCGCTTGCATTACTTCACAATGGATGGCAAGTTTGTTCGGATTGACAAGGATGGAATGCGACAGCCTTGTCACGCTGATATTCAGGATGGCCATATGCTCATTCCTGACCTTGCGGGTGTCGTCACGGTCCTTGATGAGAAAAACAAAGTAGCGGTCCACCTCGGCGATAGCGCCGGGATAGCTAACCTGCCCGGACGCGGACGTGCACGAAGCGAGTTCCTTCCTGGAAAGTTCGTCCACCCACATGGGGCAAAATTCCTTGCGAACGGTGACATTCTTGTTGGTGAATGGTTGCCAATCGGACGCGTCACGTTGCTCAAGCGAATCCAGGACTAAGACCATTGTCCGCTCCATCCGGTGATAAATATCGGATGGAGCGCGCGATGTATCGCATACCTTCAGGGTATACTTACGTCGCTGAGGAGCGTTGCAATCCGTAGTTCGGATCAGGCTCAGCTAGAAAACCGCGCTCACCTTGGACCCACCAAGGTGGGTTTTTCTTTGTTGAGAGGCAACTGATATGAACGATGTTAAAACATCCACGATTGCGACGGACTTTGTGGTCGCCGATCTTGGCTTGGCTGCATGGGGCCGCAAGGAAATAGCGATTGCAGAAACCGAGATGCCAGGTCTGATGGCCATCCGGTCAGAATACGCTGCCGCACAGCCACTAAAGGGTGCCCGCGTCACCGGCTCCCTCCATATGACCATCCAGACTGCTGTCCTAATTGAAACCCTCGAGGCTCTCGGAGCGGAAGTTCGCTGGGCAAGCTGTAACATTTTTTCCACTCAGGACCATGCAGCAGCAGCAATCGCCGCGGGCGGTACTCCTGTCTTTGCCAAAAAGGGCGAGACATTAGTCGAGTATTGGGACTATACGCACCGCATCTTTGAATGGACAGATGGCGGATACACCAACATGATTCTCGATGATGGTGGTGATGCAACATTGCTGCTTCATCTCGGCACCAAGGCAGAAACCGACCTCAGCGTGCTCGATAACCCTACATCTGAGGAAGAGGAAATCCTTTATGCCTCCATCAGGGCTAAGTTAAAGGAAGATGCTAACTGGTACTCGGTTCGTTTGGCCGCCGTCCAGGGAGTGACCGAAGAAACGACAACCGGTGTTCATCGTCTCTACGAAATGAGCCGCCGCGGCGATCTTAAACTTCGTGCAATTAATGTCAATGACTCTGTCACAAAGAGCAAGTTTGATAACCTCTACGGCTGCCGTGAGTCTTTGGTCGATGGCATTAAGCGAGCCACCGACGTGATGGTTGCTGGCAAGATTGCTGTCGTTGCAGGATACGGTGATGTCGGAAAGGGATCGGCACAGGCTCTTCGTGCGCTGTCGGCACAGGTCTGGATTACCGAAATTGATCCTATTTGTGCGCTTCAGGCTGCGATGGAAGGCTACCGCGTCGTTACGATGGAATATGCCGCGGATAAGGCTGACATCTTTGTGACATCGACCGGTAATAAGGATGTCATCACCCGCGCACACATGGACAAAATGAAGGATCAGGCTATTGTCTGCAATATCGGGCACTTTGATAATGAAATCGATGTAGCAGGCTTGGCCGGTCTCGAATGGGATGAGATTAAGCCACAGGTTGATCACGTTATTTGGCCCGACGGAAAGCGGATTATTTTGCTGGCGAAAGGCCGCCTCGTCAATCTGGGCTGTGGAACGGGTCACCCTTCGTATGTCATGAGTTCTTCGTTTGCCAATCAGGTACTCGCACAAATCGAGCTCTGGCAACATCCAGACAAGTACGAAGTCGGCTCCGTCTACGTGTTGCCAAAGCACCTTGATGAAAAGGTTGCACGTCTTCAGTTGTCAAAACTTGGTGCGATGTTGACCGAACTGACACCGGAGCAGGCGGCGTATATCGGAGTTGAGCAGCAAGGTCCATACAAGAGCGGGACGTACCGCTACTAAGGTTATCTGGTTCTTGGTTATCTTGGCCGGTCCGATCCCTTCGGGCCGGCCAAGTGTCGTTAAATACGCTGCGAAAGTTCTTGCCCCAAAGTGGCATCCAGATATAATCGCACATCAACTATTTCCAAGTGGAAATATCAGGTCATGTGCATGCTTATCCAGTCCCGTCTAAAAGTGCTTATGTTGTGCGTTTTTACAACCATTACCAGTGTTGCAACCGCGCAGGTCGTTCGAAAAGAACTCTCTGTTCCGGCAAGCTCTATCGATACGAGGACATGGCAACCACAAGTAGTTCTACGACATCAGGGCAATGTGGAACCGCCAGAAAACCCGGTGATGCCTCCGGTAGTGACTGGAAGGAAGCATGATTTGCCGGTAGGAAAAGTGGATGCTAATGCAGCGGGTGTTACACCTGGAAAGCAATTCCCGGGTATCTCCAGTACAGGTTGGTATCCACCCGATTGTGACATCGCTGTAGGGCAAAACCACATCGTTGAGGTAGTAAACTCATCAATCGCCTTCTACACCAAGACCGGCACAAGGCAGCTTCAACAGACGTTTGAAACCTTCTTTGCTGGCGTTGCTGGAGGATCGTTTCTTTTTGATCCAAAGGCCTACTACGATCGTGCTAACCAACGCTATGTCATCGTCGTTCTTGAGCTGGACACTGGGACAGAGACGAGCAAGGTGCTGGTGGCCGTAAGTGATGATGCCGACCCAAATGGAACCTGGCATCGGTACCGCTTCGAGGCGAAGCTTACTGTCTCTGGCACATCCTATTGGCTTGACTATCCTGGTTTTGGTTACAACCAGGATGGCTATGTAATCACTGGGAACATGTTTGGATTCAGCAGCGGTTGGGCTGGTGTTCAGTTCCTGTCGATTCCAAGTGCGCCGTTGTTGACGGGATCCCCGGCAAATGTCTATTCTCTTCGTGATGCAGGTGGGGCATCTGCTCAGGTCGCAGAGTGCGTTGATGCATCAGCAGCCGTCTATGCCATTGGAGCGGCCGGTTCAAATGATCATCGCCTTTATGCATTAAGCAATGTTGGCACGGCCAATCCGACGCTTGTATCAAGCAATGTTGCGATTCCGAACTACAGTGGCCCGACAAAGCGCGCTACGAGTACCGGTGGACAGACACTGGATGCGGGGGATGGTCGTCTCTACAACGCCTGGTGGTCTAACGGGCGAATGCTGGCTGCACATGCCGTTCAGATTGGTAACAATGTAGGTATCCGGTGGTATGAATTCTCCACCAATGGATGGCCGGGAAATGGCAGCCCTTCATTGATTCAGAGTGGAAACATCAGCTCAAACAACTATGATTACTTCTACCCTGCCCTTGCCAAGGATTCCAGCGGAGCTATAGGACTGGTCTTTGGGGGATCCAATGCAAGCGAAACAGCTAACATTTTCGCTACGGGTCGTTTGTCAACTGATCCATTGGGAAACGTCGGAACGCCAGTGAATCTCGGTGTCTCGGCCGGTGTAGGATACACGGGCGGGCGATGGGGCGATTACTTCGGTACAGAAGTTGACCCCGTGGATGGGCGTACCTTTTGGGCAGTAGCTGAAACGCTTGGTTCCAATAATGACTGGGATACGCAAATCGTCAGCTTCAGTTTGAGCCCGGTCGTTGCCTCATTGAATATCGCTCCATCGACGTTGGTTAGCGGACTGACTGCGACTGGAACCATTACACTCTCAGGTCCGGCACCATCGGGCGGCCAGATTGTGAATCTGTCTACGAACAATGCTGCGGTAGTCGTTCCTGCTACTGTAACGGTGCCTCAGGGATTAACGACTGCCACATTCACTATCTCTACGGGTACCGTTCCCGCAGATGTAATCGTTACTGTAACGGCCAACACCAGTCTTAGGTCTACTTCTGCCACACTCACTGTGAAACGTACAGCGATTGATGCTGTCAATACGCAAAAGTCATCGGTACCGGGTGGACAGGTGGTTTCAGCATCTGTCTCGCTCACTGGCAATGCCGGTGTCGGTGGCCTAAAGGTCGATTTGTCGGTAAATGACCCATCTGCATCCGTTCCAACATCGGTCACGGTACCTGCCGGGCAACTGTTTGGTGCGTTCAATGTTTCGACATTTCCAGTTGTTGATGACCGGGTAGTCACGATTCGTGCCTCCGCAGATGGACTGGTCAAGACCCGGCAGATTACGGTCGAGCGCCCGCGGCTTGCTAGTGTGAAGTTCGCCCCGAGTGCATTTGCCGGAGGTGAGCATGTCACTGGTACCGTTCAGTTGACAGGTATCGCCCCGACGGGGGGAATTGCGGTCGCTCTTTCTTCGTCCGATGCGGCTATCACAATGCCCATGACAGTTATGGTGGAGGCAGGTCAGTCAGCTGCAACATTTGACGCGACCGTGATGCCGGTAACTGCGGATCGGGAAGTATTGGTTTCAGCGATACATCGTGGGCAGACAGTCACGGAAACCGTGCGACTCGAGAAGACGGTGTTGTCCAAGCTTCGCTTCTCATCCACTGAGGCATTGGGCGGTGAAACGCTTCAGTTAAGTGTCGATTTGAATGGCCCTGCGCCGACTGGCGGGATGGAAGTTTCACTTGCATCGAATCATCCGGCAATCGCTGTCCCAAATCGTATTACTGTTCCTGCAGGTGAACGTTCCGTTACCGTTGACATCGTTGTGGGAGCGGTATCTGTTGATTCCGTTGTACGTGTCACTGGTATTGGAAATGGAGCTGAAGTTTCTGCGGATGTACTGGTGAACCGTCCGGAGCTGACTTCATTTGTCCTGGCGCCAAAAACTGTCACAGGCGGTACGGAAGCGGTGGCAGTTGTGCGACTAACCGGTATTGCACCAAGTGGTGGTACACAGGTTAACCTGTCATCAGATAATGCTGTCGCTCAGGTTCCTGCCTTTGTAACGGTTCCTGAGGGACTAACTGAGGTGACGTTCAAGGTTGTTACAGCACCAGTGAGCGTTGATATTGATGCCTTTGTTACGGCCATCAATGAGACCGAAACACTAAAGGTCAAGTTGACAGTGAAGCGGCCATCGATGGCAAGCGCGCTTCTAGCGCCAAACACGGTACTCGGAGGAACGACAAGCCGGTTGGATTTGTCTCTTACCGGTCCTGCTCCTTCAGGCGGGTTACGCATTGACATCACGACGGATGGCTCGGGAACACAGGTTCCTGCGAGTGTTGTCGTTCCTGCCGGTTCTAAAACTACATCAGTGGTTGTGACAACAATAGCGACGAATCGCACTCGTATTGACCGCATTGCAGCCCATGTAAATGCAACATCTGCTTATGACATGCTTACCGTCCGTGCCGTAGTTCCATCAGCTGTCACATTGACTCCAAATCCAGTAACGGCAGGCGGTAAGGTCACTGGGATAGTTACGTTGCGAGATCCTGCACCGAAGGGAGGTCTTATTGTCTCTTTGTCAAGCGACAAGTCGTCCGCCATCGTTCCTGCATCTGTACTGATTCCAGCGGGCAAGACAACTGGGTCATTTGCAGTAAGGACCAGTATTGTTTCTGTGGATGTCCAGGCGACAATAAAGGCGATCGCAAATGCTGAGTTCGCTTCGACTGTCCTCGCGATCCGCGTACCGGCACCACAGAGGATTGTTTTCAATCCCGGCGAAATGACAGGAGGAGGGAAAGGTACGGCAACAGTTGACCTTACGGTCCCTGCTCCAACGGGTGGATTAAGTGTCAAATTGACTTCGAGTATCGCCTCGCTGGTCTTACCTGCAACTGTTTCCGTTCCGGCTGGCAAGTCATCAATTGCTGTCCCGATATCGGCAACGGTCGTGTCAGCGGATGTGATTGCAAAGGTGACAGCAAGTGCAAATGGTATTGCTGTCGTCGCAAACGTTGCTGTCAAGACCCCCCGCGTAAAGTCGGTCGTCGCGGCGCCTGCGTCTGTACTTGGCGGTAAACCGGTTTCGTTTAATGTAACGATGACTGGTGTTGCTCCCGCGAGTGGGACTGTTCTCACAATGACGAGCTCAAGTGGAGCAATGGTTGTGCCTGCGAGTGTCAAAATTCCCGCAGGTAAATCGTCGGTAACGGTAGTAGGTACGACGAGTCCTGTAACAGCCGCGACGGAATGTACGATTGCCATTACTGCTGCTGGTGATCGTGTGGACACTATCGTTGTGGTTCGGCCCACAGTAGTCAAGTCATTCGTCGTCGCACCAGCGACTGTGCTTGGTGGAGCGAAAGCTAATTCGACGATTACATTGACCGAGCCTGCTCCGGTTGGTGGCGTAGTGGTAGCACTGGAATCGACATCACCTAATTTTGTGGTCCCAGGATCAGTGGTGATTCCTGCTGGGAAGACGTCCAGAGCATTCACGGTTGTTACATCGCAAGTGTCGGCGACAGATCTGGTGCAGGTTCGTGCTTCGCTTGGCGGTAGTGTCACCGCGGGCACCGTCACTATTGTTCCTGTCGCACTTGCAACCTTTACGGCAGCGCCAGCAAATGTAAAGGCGGGTGGCGCTCTCGTGATTACCTTAAAGTTGGCCGCTGTCAGCTCGGTCCCAGTAGATGTGGTGATGACCACATCGGATGCTGCGTTGGTTCCGGTTCCGGCGTCCATTACGATTCCAGCAGGGCAACTATCCCATCAGCAGATTATCAATGTCGGAGTGACTGCCTTGAAGAAAGCGGTAGTGTTACAGGCCGCGACTCGGGCTGTTCCAAAGAAACTGACGGTAAATGTCAGTCCGTAATGAGGGAAAGGGTATTGCGATGACGAGACGAAATGTTTTGGCAGGCTCCATTGGTCTGATGGTCGGATCCGCCGCCAATGCTGCGATGCAGACTGGCTCGGGATACAAGCTGATTGGTCAGGATCGTGGGCATATTGCGATTCTGAACAAAAAGGGAGAGATCGAATGGGAGATTGAGTGTCGTCATAACTCGCACGACATAGCCGTTCTCCCTAACGGTAACTTCCTCTTGCATACGGCACCAAACAAGATTGTTGAAGTAACTCCAGAGAAGCAGGTTGTTTGGTCATGGGAATCTAAGCCAGCTGCTCCATATACAGGCTACGTTGAGATACATGGATTTCAACGTCTGCGCGATGGAAGCACGATGATTGCTGAAACGGGAAACCTTCGGATTATTGAAGTCGACAGGGCGGGAACCATCAAGAAAGTGGTACCGCTGACGGTCGAAAGGCCAGACTCACACCGTGATACCCGTCGTGTTCGAAAGACGGATGCCGGTACGTACCTTGTTTGCCACGAAGGCTTGGGCAAGATCCGTGAATACGACGAAAATGGCAAGATTGTGTGGGAATACACGCTGGACCTGGCTGGGCAGCCGGCGACTGGTGGGCATGAAGGTCATGGCGTAAGTGTTTTCAATGCAGTCCGATTAAAGAATGGCAACACTCTAGTCGGCGGCGGAAACAATAATCGTGTCTTTGAGCTGACGAAAGAAGGAAAGACTGTTTGGAGTATTGAGCGTGATGAGCTCAAGCGTCCGGATGGTCGTTCGATTCATTTGTGCTGGATAACGAGTCTTCATGTGTTGCCGAATGGCAATATCGTGTTTGGAAACACCCATGCTGGACCGGATAATCCGCAGTTGATCGAAGTCACGCGTGACAAAAAGGTTGTCTGGATGCTTGATAACTGGAAAGTGTTTGGTAACGACCTATGTGCGGTTTGGTTAATGGATGCGAAGCGCGGAACCATTCGCTAGCCTGTTGATTTTTTCACTAGTAGAATGCCGTTTTGTATCGGGTTACGGCTTTTGGCAGTGAATCAAACGCCTTCCATATCCTGAATAAGCCCGGATTTTCACGATTTTGTGATATCCGGGTTTTTCTACATTAAGTTTTGGACTGTTGGAACACGGGAAATTCACCGAAAATCCGGGCAGAATAGATGAAGGTATCCGCACCTGTCGTGCGGAAATTTCCTACAACCCTGCTAAAGGGTCGAAAGGGTTTCGGTATCGATCACCATGCAATCCCAAATGATTAATCGAAAGGCAGGCCTCCTGCTTGCATCCCTCGGGGTGCTCGCTGTCGGGACTGTGCCAGCTGAGGCGCAAGTGCGTCTTGGTTGGGTACGCAGTACTGGCACGAATCCAACGTTGGCGGTTACCCGTAATGCTGCGGGCGAAGTTTTTACGTTTGGCAACGGCACTGTCAACAAGCATTCAAAGACTGGTACGTTGATTTGGACCAAGGCAATTGGTTCGTTTACTTACGGAACGACTGTAGTCAACAACATTTTGTCGCTGCATGCCGGCCTCGATGGCGGCGTTTACCTCGTTGAGCGTCAGGGACCAAACTACACCTCCACCGTTATTCGATACTGTAATAATGACGGGGTCGTTGGCTTCACACGAACCATCAGCGGTCATGTCAACATCGCGTTCAACGCAAACTTCCCGGTAGCTGTCTCTGACACAGCGGGCAATCTGTTTGTAACGGCGCAAACCGGCTCAGAAACGCTTACTCTGTATAAGGTAACTCCTGCAAATGGACTTACATCGACAAGCGTTACGGTTACGCCGCTTGAGCTCGGTGTTACCGATGTCTTTACGTCATCCCTGATTGTTCCTGACAACGCAGGTGGTGCAGCATTGTTCGTTGACCACTCAGATGGCAAGGGACACGCAAATCGTCGATTCAATTCATCTCTTGGAACCACGCAAACGGTCAACTACAATACCAGTGCATTCGAGCGATGGGCACAGGGCGCTGAACAATCGGCAGTTGTAAAGAACGGCTTGATTTATGCAATCCGAAATACGACTGACCTTTTCGGTACGACCACTGGCAAGGATCTCGTAGAAGTTGCAGCAGATGGTAGCCGGACGATTAAACGTTCGGGTACAGATCTCCGCGGTGTAACGCTCAGCCATACCGGCAACCTCGCTGTTGTTACGGCAAGCAACGTAACGCGTAACAGCACTACATATCCTGCGTTCAACGTTGGACTTGAGAACACTGCCGGAACAATCACAACACCGGTTCGTGCATTTGCCAACTTTGGATCGACAACGCCGATTCAGTTTGGTGCGCTCTCGACCAGCCTGATTTCTGGTGTACGCTCCAACCCATTTGGATTGAGCTATTCATCCGGCGTTGCCAATGGCGCGTTTTACGTTGTCAATGGTGTTGAGGATGCGACATCCACCTTTGCCGGTCCATGGCCAGTTCGCTTCAGCGAAGTTGGATTGAATGTTGAGGATACGGCTTCTGTGGTGAACCTCTCCACCTACCTTAGCCCTAACCGCTTCTTCTTTAACAACGCATCGGCGTATACATCGGGTTCTGGCTCATTGCTGTGGTCCGGTCCGCTGACGACTGCCTTCAGTGATGACGGTATTTATGCAGCGCTCACCGTTGCTGGAACGGCATCGGTTGCGAAGTATCACTTCACAGCACCGACGGTTACAGGACAGCCTAGTATTGTTCCAGGCGGTCCAGGCGCAACTGATCAGGTCATCACTCTGACCGGTGACAAGTTCGGCTACAACGATGTCTTTGTCATCAACGGTGTGAACTGTGCGACAAACGTTGTCTCCGATGGATCGTTGCAGGTTACGATTCCTGCATCCGCGCTTGAAGTGAAGGGTATCTACCCAATCAGCCTCAACTACACGTTTGAGAACGGTACAACACAGACGCTGGATCTTGGCTCAATTGAGGTCGGACCACGTCCTGTCCTCGATGTAGCATCGCTTGCACCGAACCCAATTCATGGTGGTGAGACCCTGACATTCACAGTTTCCCTGAATGAGCCGGCCGGATTCCCAGGGCAAACGGTAACTGTTACAAACACCAACCCGGCTGTTACACTGCCAGGAACGGTTGCGTTCGCAACTGGCGAACAAACCAAGACCTTTGATGTTGTTCCAAGCTATGTCACGGCCGATATTGACGGCACTGTGACGACGACTTTGGATGGTGTTACAAAAGAGTCTACGCTTACGGTTCTTAGCCACAAGGTAGCATCTCTGTCCGTTGATCCAAGCACTGTAATCGGTGGTAACAGTGCAGTTGGTACGGTCACGCTCACCAGCAAGGCTGCACCAGGTGGATACGTTGTAGCCCTGTCTTCTGATAATCCAAACATCACGGTCCCAGCCGAGGTGACGGTTGCAGAGGGTCAAACGACCGCAACGTTCCCAGTGGACTTTGCAGTCGTTGCTGACGATGCAAACGGTACCGTAACCGCTCAGCTGAACGGTTCATCCAAGACCAGCAGCGTTACAGTGAAGGCTGCCAATATCACAGAGCTGGCACTTTCGACTGCGAGCATTGCTGGTGGAAATGATGTAACCGGTACGGTTACGATAGATGGCAAGGCTCCTGCTGGTGGTCTCGTTGTCGCTGTTTCGTCATCCAGTTCGCGTGTCGTTGTACCGGCAACGGTAACTATTCCAGAAGGACAGACGTCCGTGAACTTCACGGCAACGACGGTTCCGACTGCGACCGCAACCGATGTAACCGTAACGGCAAGTGCCCGTGGTGTTGTCCTCAACAAGGGGATTACGATCACTGCACCAGTTGTTGTTTCGGTGGTTTCCAATCCAACATCGATTACTGGATCAAACACCGGTACAGCTACTGTTACTTTGGATGGACCGGCTCCAGTGTCTTGGAACGTGACTGTCACGTCTGACAATCCTGCACTCGGTTTTGGACTATCGGCTGGTGTGCCAATCACAACCAGAGCCACAGCTGTACCTGCTGGTGCTCGATCTGTTAACGTTGGCATTAACACGGTCTACGTAACTGCCGATACTGCAGTCAATGTAACTGCTGCTCGTGCTGGCGTAACCGCTTCGACAGTGATCAATGTTTTGCCTCCGGCTCCTGCTAGTGTTGTTCTTACACCTGCATCGGTTCGCGGTGGAACGAACACATCGCTCAGAGTCAATATCACCTGTAAGGCACCAGCTGGCGGGTTGGTAGTTGCGCTGGCATCGAACCGTTCTATAGCAGCTCCAGTGGCAACTGTTACTGTTCCTGCAGGGCAAACGTTCACCACGACGTCGGTTCCAACAACCACGGTTTCTGCAAATGCAAACGCAGTTCTGTCTGCAACGGCTAATGGCTATACGAAGACCGCAACACTGGCAATCACTCCGTCGATTCCGAGTGCTGTTACCCTAACACCGAGTGTGGTTGTCGGCGGTGTTGCATCTGTGGGTAGGGTCACCCTCAATGGACCGGCGGGTCCAGAGGGAGCTGTAGTAGCCTTGGTGTCATCCAGCCCGAAGGTAACAGTTCCTGCATCCGTAACCGTTCCTGCAGGTGCTTCAAGTGCTACGTTTACTGCTACAACGGCCACGGTTCCGAGCAATATCAGTGCTACGGTACGTGCTACCTTTAATGGTGTGATCAAGACTGGTACGCTCGTTGTCCAGGCACCGAAACCAAGTGTCCTTACGTATAATCCAACGATTATCACGGGTGGTAAGAGTGGAGTTGGCAAGATTACATTGAACGGACGTGCACCAGTTGGTGGCTATGAAGTTCAACTAACATCTAACAACGATATATTCACGATTCCATCGACAGTCACTGTGCCTGAAGGTGCAACATCGGCGACGTTTCCTGTATCTGCTCTTGTGGTGGACACCAACACGGTTGTAACCACAACGGCGACGGCAAACGGAACGACTGTGACAAGAAGTGTAACTATAGCTACACCTGTATTGTCCACGCTCTCGATGGCGACTACGCTGAACGGTGGAGCATCCACCATCGGTAAGGTAACGTTGACTGGTATCGCACCTGCTGGTGGTATATCAGTTGACTTGGTAAGCAACAATCCTGCGATAACCGTTCCTGCTACAGTAACGGTACCTGAAGGTGCGCTGTCCGCTAACTTTAAGGCGACATCTGTTGCGGTTGACTCAAATACAGCTGGAACAGTGGTTGCATCCCAGGGTGCAATCAGCAAGTCGCTTAATGTTGTTGTTAAAGCTGCAGTTATCACGTCGATAACGGCTGCACCAACAGCGGTCAAGGGTGGTAACAACGTCACATTCCGTGTAACCCTTGGATCGGTAGCTGGACCAGCGGGTACCGTTGTTACGCTGTCGAGTGCGAACAGCGCAGTAACAGTTCCTGCGACAGTTACCGTTCCTGCGGGCATTACATCTGTTGTGTTCACGGGAACAACATCTGGTGTAACGACTGCTACATCCGGTGCTGTCTCAGGTACAACGGGTACCTCAACACGGTCTGTAACGATTACGGTTAACCCATAATCGTTCTGACCTAACAATGGCCCGCGGATGGTTTCATCCGCGGGTTTTTTTGTCGACCGTTCACCTCACGCGAGGAATCAACACACAGCGTTGACCTGAGTTACGTCTTGAAACGAACCCCTGAACCTCGGATTAGACAATACTTACATGCGATGAATTTGCAAAACCAAACAAGCTCAAAACGGCACAAATTGCACCGGAAAGAGAAGAGAACCGAAGCTGTGCAAAGTATAGAGATATTTTCTCTAATTGAAGAACTTATGCATTATCTGTTGCTGAACATTTAGCAAAGATACTTATTTTCAGACGTGTTGAATACAACATACTGTGGCAAACGTCACTGCTGTTATCATCCTGATTGGGTATTGTTGTATATTGAGTATTATCCGATATTTGGCAACACAGACACTGTGTGGAGAACTGTAATGATGACTGCCGGTTCGCGCGTGATAACAGATCGCATTCAACGATTGCTTGCATCGTTGATGTTGCTTCTGCTGATTACGCTGGGTTCACCATCCTTCTCGCAAGAATATAAATTCCGCTATGCACTCGGTCGTGGACCAATGAGTGCTCCCTATGGCATTGCAAGGGATTCTAGTGGAAATGTATACGTAGCCGACTCAAACAACGACACCGTGCTGAAGTTCACGAGTGCTGGATTGTTTGTGACGCAATGGGGCTACACCGGTACCGGTGAAGGTCAGTTTGCCTATCCATCTGGAATCGCAGCTGATGCATCTGGCTTTGTATATGTCGTTGATACAAATAACAGTCGAGTGCAGAAGTTTACGGCTGCAGGAAAGTTTGTACTCCAATGGGGGACAGCGGGCACCGGTGATGGGCAGTTTAATCTCCCTGCCGGTGTCGTTGCTGCTTCTGATGGATCGATTTATGTTGCCGATAAGGGTAACGATCGAATTCAAAAGTTTACAAACACTGGACAGTTTGTGTTGAAATTTGGTGGACTTGGTGCAGGGGATGGCAAGCTGTTATCTCCAGGCACATTGGCGATTGATGCATCTGGAAACATCGTTGTCGCGGATACCGGCAATCATCGTATCCAGAAGTTCACGTCATCGGGTGTTTACTCCTCAAAGTTTGGTACCAGTGGCGTCGCGAATGGTCAGTTTGACTCACCGGAAGGTGTAGCGATAGACGTCAGTGGAAACATTTATGTTTCTGATACATGGAATCATCGTGTACAGAAGTTCACGGCAGCAGGTGCTCACAGCCGGACATGGGGCACATTCGGTGCTGGGAATGTTGAATTTCAGTATCCTGCCGGTCTGACGGTGGATGCATCTGGAAACATATACATTGCTGACACCGATAACAATCGTGTTCAGAAACTGAATGCTAGTGGTGCGTTCCTTACAGAGTGGGGAGCTACCACAGATGGTGATGGTCAGTTCTTTAGTCCCTATGCAACGGCACTTGATTCCAGCGGAAACCTATATGTTGCGGACACGCTCAACCACAGAGTCCAGAAGTTCAAGGCTGATGGCACGTACGTCGGGAAGTTCGGCTCGGAAGGTTCTGCAAACGGTCAGTTCTCGTTCCCATCAGGTGTCGCTGTTGACTCTGCGGGCAATGTATACGTTGCAGACACATTGAATCATCGTATCCAGAAGTTCAATTCAGCCGGGACCTTCGTGTCCGCGGTTGGAACGAATGGATCTGGAAATCTACAGTTCTCAAATCCTGCGTCGGTAGCTGTTTCTTCTGCTGGCGCTGTCATCGTTGCAGATACAGGAAACAACCGTATTCAGGTACTCACCACTGCGTTGGCGTTCACTACAGCTTTCGGTGTGACAGGTACGGGAGATGGCGAGTTTACAAGCCCTGGTTCTGTAGGTGTAGATGCTACCGGTAACATCTATGTTGCTGATACTGGTAACAACAGGGTTCAAAAGTTCACGAGCACCGGTACGTTCACTGCAAAGTGGGGGTCAGTCGGTACATCAACTGGTGAATTTCAAAGTCCAAATGGGGTCGTTGTTTCTGCATCCGGGACTGTCTACGTATCCGACTCTGGAAACCGCCGAGTACAGTTGTTTTCAAGTACTGGTTCTTATCTGACGTCCTTGGGTATTCCAGGCACAGCGGTTGATCAGCTGCAGTATCCATCGGGATTGGCTATCGACTCAATCGGCAACGTCTTCGTTGCGGATGCTGACAACAACCGCATTTCTGTCTGGGGAATCAAGGACACTGTCGCTCCGGTATCAACCAGCGTTCTCAGTCCAACGGCAAATGTTAATGGGTGGAACAGTGCTGATGTGAATGTGACTCTCTCAGCGGTTGACAATGCCGATGGTTGGGGAGTCAAGGAGCTTCATTACCGGCTAAACGGTGGAGAAGAAGTTGTCGTTGTCGGTAACTCCGTTGTAGTGCCTGTAACTGGCGAAGCTGTTCATACTCTGGATTATTTTGCGGTAGATAACGCAGGTAATGTCGAAGCTGTCCAGAACAGCTTTGTCCGGATCGACCGCACGGTTCCAGTGACAACGGCCTCTGCGAACGCAACCGGTACGTTGGTCACGCTGACTCCGACGGATGACCGGTCCGGAGTTGCAACGACGACGTATACGGTCGATGGTGGAGCGCAACAGTCCTACAGCGCACCATTTACGGTTTCAGCGGGTCCGCATACGATTCGCTACTTCTCAACAGACCTTGCAGGTAATCAGGAAGCCCAAAAGACGCTGACGATTCGGCCGGACCTTGTTTCTGTAACGGTTGATCCGACGACTATTGTTGGTGGATCAACAGCTGTTGGAACGGTAAATCTTGCATCCGCTGCTGGTACAGCTGGTGTCACGGTTACCTTGTCGTCCAATCGCGCTGGCGTCACTGTTCCTGCGACGGTTGTTGTACCGAACGGTGCTGTTTCAGCTACGTTCAATGTCGCTACTACTGCTGTCGTAGCAGATGTTTCGGCCACGATCACAGCGACTGCTTCGGCAATATCGAGGAATGTTACTGTGTCCGTCGTGCGAACGACTCCGACTTCGGTGACTATTAATCCGGGCAGTGTGATCGGTGGAAATGGTGCAGTTGGTACGGTAACAACAAATGGACCTGCTCCGACAGGCGGTCTTGTAGTAACTCTGGCCAGTGGTAACGTTGCGGTGTCGGTGCCGTCTACGGTTACTGTTGCTGCTGGAAAGTCATCAGCAACCTTCGCAGTTTCAACCTCTGCTGTAGCAACGGACACCAATGTGACCATCAGTGCTTCGGCAAATGGAACGACTCAATCTGGGGGAATCACGGTTCTCCGACCTAACCTCAAGTCAGTTTCGCTCAATAGGTCGTGGACGGTTGGAAGCACATCCAAGGTGCTCCGTGTAATCCTCGATGGCAAGGCTCCGACTGGTGGTTTGGTTGTCAACCTTGCATCCGATAACCCGGTTGCATCCGTCCCTGCTACCCTATCGGTTCCTGCGGGGGCTGACCAAGCGATTGCAACGGTCACCACGACAGCTGTTGCAACTTATACGTCAGCAACGCTTAGCGCGTCAAACAACGGAGTCACGAAGACAGTTCAACTTGATGTTGTTCCTCCTAGTGCCCGTGTTCGCGTAGTTCCGTCCTCTGTTTCCGGCGGTACCAGTGCTACAGGAACAGTTACGCTCGATGTAGCGGCTCCTGTTGGCGGATACACGGTGGCCATCGCGTCCGATAATTCGAATGCTACCGTTCCTGCATCGGTAGTGGTTGCAGCAGGACAGACAACGCAGACATTCACTGTTACGACGACTGCAGTGACCGTGGAAAACGTTGCTTATATTAGCGTCTCTACAGCAGATCAATCCTCTGAGGCATCCCTCACGATTCGACCTGTGGTTCCTGTTTCTATTGGGTTCACGCCGGCATCGGTCGTTGGAGGTTCTCCAAGTACAGGAAGGGTTACTCTTTCCTCCGCTGCGCCGACAGGTGGAATGGTTGTAAATCTGTCATCAGACTCCGTCAGCGCTACTGTTCCTACTTCGGTAACGGTTGCGGCGGGTCAGACTTCAGCAACATTCAATGTAACTACAACGGGTGTATCAACTGATACAACCGCGACAATCAGCGGTGTTGCCTCCGGGACTACCGTTTCAAACGGATTGAACATCAAGGCGATTGCTCCAACCTCCGTCTCGTTCAATCCAACATCCGTTATTGGTGGCTCACAAACCACTGGTACAGTGACTCTCTCGAGTGCTGCACCTGCTGGTGGTGTGGTTGTTGCGCTGTCGTGGAACAGCTCCGCTGCATCCGCGCCTTCCGCGGTGACGGTCGCTGCTGGTAAGACATCAGCAACGTTTACTGTTGGGACAACCGCAGTAGCATCAGATGCAACAGTATCTGTCACTGCCACTGCAAACGGCTCCAGTAAATCAGGATCATTCACAATCACACGGAGTGGAGTAGCGTCGGTAGCAATCACGCCATCCAGTGTCATCGGTGGTGCCGGTGCATCTGGAACGGTGACATTGACCGGTCCTGCACCTGATGGCGGTCTAACCGTTACACTGACTTCCGACTCCAATGCCGCCAGTGTTCCAGCTACGGTGACGGTTCCTAGAAATGCAACATCGGCGACATTCGATGTCGTCACGTCTGCTGTTGTTTCCGACAGCACAGTTGTTGTAACGGCTTCTGCTAACGCAACGACGAAAACGGCTCAACTCACTGTTCAACGAAGTGCGGTTGATTCCGTAACGGTCAATCCTGGTTCTGTCATTGGTGGCTCTTCTTCAGATGTCACTGTGACACTCTCGGGACCCGCACCAACAGGTGGATTTGCGGTCGCTTTGTCATCTAACAATGGTGCAGTTACGCTTCCTGCAACAATCACTGTTCCTGAGGGAGCGACGAGTACGGTAGTTACCGCTACCACTAGTCCAGTGGCTGCCAATGTCAATGCTACTCTGAGTGCATCTGCGAATGGAGTAACGAAGACGGCTACGCTTACCGTCAACCGGACGACGGTGGATGCGATTTCGCTGTCACCAACATCGGTGATTGGAGGAAGTTCCAGTACAGCGACTGTAACGATCAGCGGTCCAGCTCCTGCTGGTGGCTTAGTGGTTGCTATAGCTAGGACCGGAACTGCAGTGTCTGTTCCAGCGACAGTAACGGTTGCAGCAGGACAGACTGCCGCTTCATTCACAGTGACAACTACCGCTGTAGGTTCTGACTCTGACTCGACCGTTACGGCGACAGCCAATGGTACGAGCCGTTCCGCAGTACTAACTGTTCAGCGGACGGTGCCAGCGTCTGTTTCCATTGCTCCGACAAATGTTGTTGGTGGACAAAACGCTACGGCTACTGTGACACTTGTTGGTCCCGCGCCAGCTGGTGGATTGTCCGTTGCGTTGTCTAGTAACACTACGGGAGTCTCGGTACCGGCAACGGTCACGGTTGCGTCCGGTGCTACATCGGCGACGTTTACCGTCACAACGACGATTGCGACAGCATCGAGAACGGCGACGATTACGGCGACGGCAAATGCAGTTTCCGTAACGGGAACTCTCAATGTTCGCCCTGTCGTTCCTACGACAATTACGTTCAATCCATCCAGTATCACGGGAGGCTTTGGAACAACTGGAACGGTCACATTGGCTGATCCTGCTCCCGTGGGTGGTCAGGTTGTTACGCTTGCATCTTCCGGGAGCGCATTGGGCGTACCAGCAAGTGTAAATGTGGCGGCTGGTCAAACAAGTGCCACATTCCAGGCGACGTCAACTGCTGTGACATCGAATACGTCCGTGACCGTTACAGCAACCGCAAACGGAACATCCGTTACTGGAACAGTCAATGTCCGCCTTTCACAACCTTCTGCGGTGACGTTCTCTCCTGCTGTAGTGGCTGGAAAGGTGGCATCTACTGGAACGATTACGCTTGCAACTCCAGCTCCTGCTAAGGGTCTTTCGATTGTAATCTCGAGTAGTAACGCAGTCGTCGCCAAACCATCGAGCACAAGTGTGAAGGTGCTCCCAGGAGCTACGACGGCTACGTTTGCTGTTGCAACGACCATCGTTGGTGTTGACACTCCGGTGACATTCACGGCGACGGTCAATGGAGCATCTGCTACAGGAGTGTTGACGGTTCAGGCAGCGCGTCCTGCATCCGTGACCTTCTCTCCAGCTGCGGTTCGTGGTGGAAAGGCATCGATTGGAAAAGTAACCCTTACCGGTCCAGCACCGTCTACGGGTATATCTGTGAAGTTGGTTTCGTCGAATCCGGCAGTGACGGTTCCTGCATCCGTGCTTGTGCCGTCTGGCAAGACGTTCGCGACGTTTACGGCAGTTACTACGGTGGTGACCGCAACGCGTAACGTTGACGTGGCTGCGACTGCCAACGGTACATCGGTTAGTGGTACTCTAGCTGTAAGGATTCTTACGGTAGCCAACATCGTTGCAAAGCCAGCGCCAGTTGTAGGTGGTGTTGCTTCGGTGGGAACGGTCAACTTGACGGATGTCGTCACGACGGCAGCGACCGTAGCGCTAACAAGCAATAACTCAAATGTCGTCGTTCCTGCATCTGTCATTGTTCCAGCTGGTAAGTCCCTCGCTACCTTCCCAATCACGACCAAGGTTGTAGGAACGTCTGTGTCTGCAACCATTACGGGGTCGTTGAACGGGGAGACTGGTGAAGGAACATTGACCGTTACTCCGCTGAACGTGGCATCGGTTACGGTAGCACCTACGACAATCATCGGTGGTGCGAGTGCTACTGGTGTTGTGAAGCTTACTTCTGCGCCTACGGTCGACACTGTCGTCACGCTGACGTCGGCTAATCCCGGAGTGCTGTCGGTTCCTGCAACTGTCACGGTTACCAAGGGAGCTCTTCAAGCAACATTTACGGTAACGACGACCAAGCCTGTTACGGTGACAAAGGTTGTTGTCTCAGCGACAACGGGTGGTCTAGTCAAGACGGTGAGTGTTTCAGTAAAGCCGTAAGGTTTGACTTTATGATCGAGACCCCTGGAAACAGGGGTCTTTTTTTTGTCATAATGTGTGCTCTGATTGCACTCATAGCTACTCAAGAATGGCTCATGTTGCCAAGCATGCGTTTCTTCGTTGAAATCACGTGGCGTACACGTATCTTGTTATAGTCCTGCAACTTTCTCTGGCCTTAAGGCAACGAATTGTTACCTGAAACTCCTACCTTGTTTTACGTAAGTTTTGCTAAGCATGACTGCTTGTAATGCATTGCGCTGTGGTGATTGTGATGTCGACTCGCAAAGTGTTGATGCCTTAGTATGGTCCGGATCATAATTGTTGCGTTGGTTACCTTACCGACGTGAGATAGGTTGTGTTTCGTCAATGGGGTGGTCAAAACACCAAACGGTTCCAAACCGTTAGCTGATTATTTGTGTGACATTTCCAGTATTGGGATTTGCCATCTCATGGGTTATATAAACCAATTCCAAATTGATAAACATCCTTTTACGTTTCTCGTCCTTATAACACTTTGGTGTAATTACTATCTCAAACTCCATTTTCTTTACTGTTAGACTTACTGGGTTTGACGGAAATCCTAGTATTTTGACTGGTTCTATATTTGTAATAGTTCATTAATATGAAGCATCTTGTTTCGACTCAAAACAGAGTTGATGGATGGATGGACAAATGGACGAAAAGAAAATCTCAAGACGAAGTTTGCTTAAGGTAGGTGCGACTGTTGGAGTTGCGGCGGCGGCTTCCAGTGTTCCCGCAGTCGCAGGTGGAATCAATGGCGGTGTAAAGGCTAATAGCAATAGGGCACGAAAATCGCGTACCTCATCTCTAAAACCAGCTGTCCCGCTTCCACTTGACAATGCACAAGCGCTTGCCCTTACGAAGTTTGTTTGGCCACTTCAGCAACCTGAAATTCTTGCACCTCAGATTGCAGCGGATGGATCTGATTACTATGAAGTTGCCATGATGGAGATGACACAACAGGTTTATCCGGGCTGGAACCCAACTCCAATGTGGGCTTACGGACAGAAAGGCGGTTCATCATCGGTACCTGGACCGACTATTATTGCAGAAGTAAACAAGCCGGTCACGGTCAAGTGGCTGAACCAGATTCCGGATACAAATCCCCATTTACTTGCAAGTGTCTATGATACCAACTTTGCTGGGGCGAACAACAACGAGCCTCACGCAAGAATGTCTGTGCACCTCCATGGTGCACATGTTCGTCCTGAATATGATGGCGATCCCGAAGCGTGGTTTACGAATACAGGCACAACCGGTGTTCCATCAATAACCGGCCCGACCTATGTCACAAACGAGTTTAAGTACCCCAATCTTAATAATGCGGGGACCTATTGGTACCATGACCACACTCTTGGTATCACACGCCTGAATGTCTATGCCGGTATGGCCGGATACTACATCCTGACGGATCCTGCAGAGGCTGCTTTAAACCTTCCATCCGGTGCATATGATTTAGCTCTATGTATTCAAGACCGTATGTTCAACGATGATGGTTCACTGTTCTATCCAACAAACGACTTGATGGGAATGACGGACCCAAATAGTAACGCTGTTGAACATCCAGGTCCATGGGTTCCTGAATTCTATGGCAATATGATGATGGTAAACGGGCGACTGTGGCCGTTCCTTGAGGTCGAACCTCGGCGCTACCGTTTCCGTATCCTTAATGGGTGTAATTCACGTGTATTGAGCATGGCACTATGGGAGACTACTGATACGAATCAGTCTGCCAATATCAATGGTACTCCCGGTCCACAGATTACCGTTGTTGGATCTGATCAAGGCCTGCTACCTTACCCTGCACAGCTTGGCACTCCGGGGTTTGACGCTGCAAGTGGATTTCAAACGAATGTTCTTACACAAGCCAGTGGAGAGCGTTACGATATTGTCATCGACTTTGCTGGTTTAGATGGAAAAACCTTTGTCCTAGCAAATGACGCTAACAGTCCGTACCCCGGTGGAGATCCGGTTATCCCCGGTGTCGATGACCTAATTATGCAATTCCGAGTAAAGTTGCCTTTGAATGGTACGGATACAAGTCTTGATGTTAATGCGGCAACGCCACCATCTCTAAAGCCAATCACGGCATTGATTCCTGCTTCGGCTGCTGCAGTTCGAAACCTAACCGTTGTCGAGTTCATGGATTCGTCTGATGCGGGACCTGTGGCCGGTTTGTTTAACAACCGAAGATATCACGTTGACGATACACTCGCATCCACCGATGTCAACTATGGCATTGACCCAAACCTAAAGCCTATCGTTGGCTCGACTGAAGTGTGGAACTTTATCAACCTGACGGGTGATGCTCACCCAATCCATATGCACCTAGTTGAGATGCAGCTGGTTGGAAGGACTCCGTTTGATCAAGTTATGTACGAGACTGATTTGTATTCGGCTGGAATGCCGTTACCTGGAATGGGGCCAGATCCGATTCAGCCAAATGCAGGTGCACATGGCTTAGGGCAAATGGCATTACCCCTACCATGGGAAACGGGTTGGAAAGATACGCTTATTTCTTATCCCGGTGAGATAACAACCGTCATCACCAAGTTTGGTGACTTCTCAGGTCCATATCCGGTCCACTGTCACATTCTTGAGCATGAAGACAACGAGATGATGTTGCGATATGAGGTTCAGGCAGGCGTTCGCACGGTTGATTTAAGCGCTATATCTGTGACCGGTACGACAACAGTTACGGCAACAGTAACGCTAACGGGTCGGGCTCCAAACGGTGGCGTCACAGTGAATCTGGCATCCAGCAACACCGCCATCGCTGCGTTGTCCGCAGCAACGGTTACCATCCCCGCTGGACAGGAAACAGGTTCTGTGACCATTTCGACAACCTCTGTAGTCGCGGCTGCAACAGCGACAATCACAGGAACCCTGAACGGTGTGGCAGCCTCAACAACCCTAACGGTTACTCCACCTGTTGTGACTGCGATGAGCTTGTCTGTCGCATCGGTGACAGGTGGACTGACCTCTACGTTGACCGTGACATTGGATGCGATCGCCCCCGTTGGTGGGACAACTGTGGCACTTGTAAGTAACAATGCCGCCGCGACTGTTCCGGTAAACGTGGTCATTGCGGCGGGTGCGACAACGGGTACGGCTACCATTACCACGGTCCCGGTTATTGCGAATACTGCTTGTACGCTAACGGCAACTGCTGGTGCATCGTCTGCAACACAGTCCCTTCAGGTGCTGGCTCCACTAGTAGCAACCATCGCAGTCGTTCCTGGCGCTAGTACCGGTGGAAACAGTGTGGTTGGTCTTGTGACACTGACAGGTAATGTCGCTACCGCACAGACTGCTGGTCAGACAGTGACTGTCATTAGCGACAACCCGGTTGCAATACCACCGGCAACTGTTGTGGTGCGTGCAGGTCGTAACTCTGCGACGTTTACAATTAGGACGAAACCAGTAACCGTGGCAGGTGTTGCCAACATACAAGTTACGACTGGTGCTGTATCCGGCTCTGCGCCGCTCACCATAAACCCGCCTGGGGTAAAGGTTGTCCAAGTCAGTGGTCTGTCACTGTCATTGACATCGGTTGTGGGCGGTGCAACCAGTGTTGCTACCGTTGGTCTGACGGCACCAGCACCTGTTGGTGGATTTGTTGTAAAAGTCACTTCTGGAGCTGGGGCTACGGTTCCCGCAATGATAGTTGTACCTGCTGGAGCTACATCTGCGACGTTCAATATTACTACTGCCGCGGTTGCTGCGACAACCAATGTTGTCATTACGGCGGCAGGTGGTGGCCGAAGTAAAACGGCAACGCTTGTGGTTACAACGCAGACGGTAACGGCACTTGCTGTGACTCCGATCTCCGTAGTGGGAGGAACATCCGTAACGGGAACTGTCACAATTGGAGGACCGGCACCTGTGGGAGGATTTGATGTCTCATTGACATCATCAAAGGCTGCCCTTACAGTCCCTCCGACCGTGACGGTAGATGCTGGTGCAACGACGGCAACGTTTGTTGCATCATCCACTCCAGTGGCTGCAAAAACTGCATTGACGATTAGTGCAACCGCAGGAGGAGCATCTGTCAACGCAAATGTGTCGGTGACGCCACCGGGAATCGCAGCCATAGGACTGAGCCCTCTTACAGTCAAGGGGGGAACGACATCCACGTTGACTGTGACGTTAAGTGGGGTAGCTCCGGCGGGAGGCACAGTAGTTACATTGGCATCGAGTAGCACCACCGCCGTGGTTCCAGCATCGATTACAATTCCTGCAGGCCAACTGACTGCCACTCTGGTTGTAACTACACTTGCGACAACCCGAAAACGGACAGCGCGTATTACTGCAACGACAGGAGCAACGGCGCTTGCGGCGACTCTGTCGATAACCCCATAGTCGAATCCGACTATCGACTCACAACCCCGCCTACTGGTGTGTCCAAGAGGCGGGGTTTTGCACTTTTGTTGAATTATGTTTGGGAAGTAACGCCCAGCGGATTGGTTAAATGTACTCTCTTGTGGTCGGGGGAGAATTGATATTGAATCTCTAAAATGACCCTAACCCGCTTTTTTGGTTCACCGGGAAGGTTTCAAACGGGCGTTTGCCAGGGGAAGAGAAAAGCATCGAATTACTTCCCGATGTCTGACATGAACGGACACAGAATTGCCTAGGAAAGCCATTACTGACGAATAAACTGTTGCTGCCCTAAAGAAAGCCGAGAGTGGTGTCAGCGTGACCCAAACCCGTTTTTTTGGTCCAGCAGGAAGGTTTCAAACGGGCGTTTGGCAGAAGAAGAGTGAAGCCTCGATTTACTGCCAGTTGCCCAACATGAAAGGACCAAGAAGTGCCAAGGAAAACCTTTACTGAGGAACAAATTGTTGCTGCCCTAAAGAAAGCCGAGAGTGGTGTCAGCGTCGCCGATGTCTGTCGTCAGACTGGCGTTACAGAGATGACGTTTTATCGATGGAAGCGAAAGTACGCAGGATTGGGAATTGCTGAGTTGCGGCGTCTCAAGCTGCTGGAAGAAGAGAATCGAAAACTTAAGCAACTTGTGGCGGATCTCGCCCTGGACAAAGCAATGCTTCAAGTGGTGATCGCACAAAGGCTCTAAAGCCGACCGTCAGGAAGGACCTTGTACGTTACCTGCGAGTCGGCTTTAAAATAAGCGAGAGACGAGCAAGCCAAGTTCTTGGAGTCAATCGGGCGATGGTTCGATATCGTAGCCAGGCCAAAGACCAGTCCGCTCTACGGATTCGTATCCGAGACTTCGCTACTTCTAGAGTACGCTACGGTTACCGTCGTATCCAGATTCTGCTTCAAAGGGAGGGCTGGAAAGTCAATCATAAACGGGTTTATAGGATCTACAAGCAGGAAGGTTTGGAGCTGAGACTCAAGACCCGCAAGAAGAAGAGGGTGGCCCTGCCACGTGCAGTTTGCCCGGAGGCAGTGGCTCCCAATGACCGATGGAGCATCGATTTCGTGTCGGACCGGCTCTCTGATGGAAGGGCATTTCGGGTTCTTTCGTTAGTGGATAACGTTAGCCGTGTTAGCCCTGCTTTGGAGGCAGATTTCAAGATGACAGGCGAACGAGTCTGTGAGGTTTTGAATCGAGCGATTGTCGCTCATGGGCTGCCCAAAACGATTCGCCTGGACAACGGGCCAGAGTTTGCAGGGAAGGCTTTAGACGCCTGGGCGTACCGCCGAGGAGTAAAGCTGTGCTTCTCTCGTCCCGGTAAACCCACCGACAACGCCTTCTGTGAATCGTTTAATGGAAAACTCCGGGACGAGTTCCTGGCAACTCATTGGTTCGAAAACATGGCCGATGTACGAGAACATTTAGAAAAGTGGAGGGAGGAATACAACCGGTTCAGGCCGCATAGTTCTTTGGGAGATTTATCTCCCTTAGAGTGGCTGCAGAGCCAACCAAAACCGGAGAAATCAAGACCAGAGTAACCCTCCATCTGGACCGAAATGGGGTGCAGGTCAGGAGGCAGATTTCAAGATGACAGGCGAGCGAGTCTGTGAGGTTTTGAATCGAGCGATTGTCGCTCATGGGCTACCCAAAACGATTCGCCTGGATAACGGGCCAGAGTTTGCTGGGAAGGCTTTGGATGCCTGGGCGTACCGCCGAGGAGTAAAGCTGTGCTTCTCTCGTCCCGGAAAGCCCACCGACAACGCCTTCTGTGAATCGTTCAATGGAAGGCTCCGGGACGAGTTCCTGGCAACCCATTGGTTCGAAAACATGGCAGATGTACGATTACATTTAGAAACGTGGAGGGAGGAATACAACCGGTTCAGGCCGCATAGTTCTTTGGGAGACTTATCTCCCTTCGAGTGGTTGCAGAGCCAACCAAAACCGGAGAAATCAAGACCAGAGTAACCCTCCATCTGGACCGAAATGGGGTGCAGGTCAATCAAGACCAGAGTAACCCTCCATCTGGACCGAAATGGGGTGCAGGTCATGAACAATAACTACTTCGACGTATACCCGATATACACCAACAGCTTTTCATCCTTGCTGGTTTCACCACTGTGGATATCCTTTGGAGGTACATTAGGCTGGCGTGGATTCGCAATACTATTGTCATAGACGGCACTAACCGTGATCAACGATCCCGCCGGAACATCTATAGGCTTCTCAAACATATAGGCCTCCTGCCAGTAAATGTCCCAGTCGCGGATCCCAAGCAGCGTCGTTTCGTTGCCATCAGCGGATGTCAGAGTAACCTTTATTGATTTACCTACCAAATGCATATGTGGCATGATGCTGTGAATGGACATCGCTTGTTCAACTCGGTGAGTTATACTCACTGGCTTAACAGCTCCCGCGGCCAAGTATAGGTCGCTGCGGCTAAGCGTTAGCAGCTTTCGCTCATGCGAGATTGTGTCTTTTGAATAGCGTAATCGGACTATTGGAGCATCTACCTCTACTTTTCCTGTCGGATGGTAGTGCACTTGGACTAGGATGTCAGCACCTTTGGGGAGTTTCCAGGCGGTGCCGGTGGGTTGTACTTGTATGGGATTACCTGGAAACCATGCACCTAGGTCGGCATCCGGAGGCGATAACAATCCACCGAAGTTCGAGTACCCAGGCGATGCTTGTCTGTCCGCATGCTTTCTCGCTCCGTGGCTGGCATCTACAAAGCCTAGAATCCGATGGACGACTTTGGGATTAGATGGCTTTAGGTCAATGGCATCAATCCACTTGTCTTCCGTGAAGTTAGTAGGAATGATAAAAGTGCGATACTCATCGGGACCGCTAGGCTTAACGGTATGCATCGCAGATGCAGTTACCTCTGCGTCCCACTTTACAACAGTACGGTCATCTTTTGTGGGAGAGGTCGCGGATGGAATGCCCGCGGCTGCACCCGTTGCAGCCCATTGCATCAATAATTTGCGATCTGTATCGGATATTGTACGTAAGTTGGAGAAGTTGTGCGCACTCTGATCTGCTTTCCATGGAGGCATTTGACGCTGAGCCACAACCGATGCGATATTGTTCGCATAGCGGCGCGCACCTGTGTACGTAGCAAATGTCATCGGTGCGACTCCGCTGGAATCGTGGCAACGTACACAGCTTCGCTCAAGCACACTCTTGACCTGCGGATAATACGTTGGTCCCTTTTTGCCATTTGGTAGCTTACGCTCAATCGCACATCCAAAGACCCTGGTTTTCGCAAGTTTTACCGTGCGTCCCGCCAGCACAGCACTTACTGCGTTACGTAGCTCACTGGTTCGCGCAGTGCTACCGGAAGGTCGGGTACGCCCAAGGTAGCGGTCATCCAGTCGACCTTGGTACACAACATCGTAGTTCTTAACGACGTACATTTCAGGCGTCATCGAAGCATGAAATGCACTGGCAACAACCTGGTCCTGGTCAAGAACGATGGTGCACTCTGAGAGGCCATATTGGCGAACGTGTTCAGCTGCCTCATCGATATCACCGGCATTCGAGTACACCAAGACCAGATTGCCACCCTGTTTGATGAGTTCGCGCTGTAATGTTGCGTAGTCAGGGGCATAAGAATTCGCTATCGGGCAATTCACAGCAATGAAGGCTACGACCGTGATCTTCTCGCCAATGACTTGGCTAAATGCACGGTTTCCGATTGTTGTCGTTAGGCGAAGCTGAGGACTAATCTTGATTGTCCGGTTTTCATTTTGCTGAGCCGCTGCCCCAAGAGAACCCAGCGCAACTGTGATTCCAATTACAGATGCTACATTTGGTCGACCTCTCATAGCTGATTTCCTCCAAGTCTGATGTACTTAGCTACTCCATCAACACCAACGGCAAAGAGATACTCGCCAGAGATGGCGTATCCGACGGATGCGATTTCGCAGTTGGTGCACTTGACATCTACTAGTTCTGTCATGGTATTTGTATCCCAAAGTTGGATGTGTCCCGTATTCGTGCCAACGAGCATCGTGTGGCTCGAGGGATGAATATAGCTTGCGGTAATCTTGTCACTTGACGTAAATGTGGTAATCCGACCACCGCCTGAAGGTACGACAGCAACCTGGCTACCAGCTAAATAGACAGTATGGATTCCATTGGTACGGACCGATGTCAAAGCAGTGTCAATGCGCTGTGATTCGATCTTGATCGGCTTTGTGGTGCCGCGTTTTATCGTTATCCGTGTGGCATGGGCATCGATGATCACCGCCATATCCTTCGAGCACGACTCAATTGCAAGCGGAAGATCAGTAAGCGATGATACACCTAAAACGTTTCCTGAACGGGCATCCCAAAACCGGCACGTACGATCATCTGAAATCGTGACCATTATCGAGCCATCAAGTGAAACCATCGCGTCTCTGACACGATCTCCGTGACCAGTAAACATTTTGATTGGCTCCAGAGATGCTGTATCTACGATCGATGCGGTCGTATCCCAGCTTGACATCGATACCCATCGCTTGTTGGTCGGGTGGGGCCGGATATTTTGGATACGTCGTCGGTGGCACTGAACGGGTTCGGATGGAACGCCGGTACCTGTTGCAATCTTTGTTAGGCGTCCGGATGTGTCACCGCAGATGAGAATACCGGGATTATGGCTGAGGATGGCATCCGTAAATTCTACTTTTGGAGTTGAAATGCTCTTCCATATGTCTGTTTCACTGAGGGCAAGTGTTTGGACGGAGTTATGGGCTTTCGCTACTGCGATTGAGTCGTTTGTAGTAAAGACAGCGTGAATGTTTACTGCAGCGGGATGCAGCTGCCAGATATGCGTTCGTTCAGCGTTAGCAATCTCAAAGACTGAGACACGGCCAGCTCTCGATTGTGAAAGGAGATGTCGACCGTCCGGTGAAACTGTCACGTGAACAATGGAGCTTCCATCCCCTTCGAGGACGGCAGATTCCCGTCCCATTTTCATCTCCATAATGCGAGTTGTGCCATCCTGACAACCGACAACAAAGGCCCGGCTATCCGGAAGGGGACATATCGCAGTGGCGTGGGTACCCCGTGGCCGAAGCGCATGGGCATCGCCTTCGCCTTTTAGATTGATGTATTTTGCAGGACCGTTTCCAACGGCCATGCACACAATGGCACCATTTGGTGAGATGGATAGGTAGGGAGTCTTGACATCACGAAGTGGAACTGTTGTAAGTGGTGTTCCTGTTTGGGTATCCCAAATCCGCACGATTGCGTCATCGCCATAGGAAGCGACAATGCTTCCATCATCACTAATGACGATAAGGCGGATCGTATTGTCATGTCCATCTGTACGGAGTATTTCCTTGCCTTTGTTTTTCTGGATGCTGAGTTGTTTTCCTGTGGACAGCACCACTGAGTTGCCATCGGGAGCGATTGCGATCAGGTCGGCATTACTTTTCGGGATGATTGTCGATGTCGTGTGCAGGTAGCCTGATTTTGTACGGGTGAGGATTACTAGCGGTTTCGGACCGATTAGTCGCTGAATGGTCGATATCGTTTCGCTAGGTGGAGCGTCGAACGAAGAGATGACCCGGGAGATAAGCCTATCTGCCAAGCGGACTTCCAACGATTGGTATTTTGATGGAATACGTCGAAACGAAGTGGCGACACGGTTGGCATCTACGAAGTTTCCATCTTCAGCAAGCTCTGTTGCGAGGCGGATGGCTGTCTGCATGGCACTGGAATCGCTTGTTTGTGAATCGATAACTCGATGTTTAGCAATTGTCATCGGTTCGGGCTGTGACGGTCTTCGAGATGTGGCTGCGCGGCGAGTTTGTAACATAATCGCTGGGTTTGTATGCAATTATCGTGCCCATGGATAACAAATGATAACAATCGGCGATTAGCGTTAGATGGACAGAAGTATTTGGCGCCAAAGTAATGTGCAATCAATTACGAACAAAAAAGCTCTCAATCTGAATGACTGAGAACTTTTTCAGGGTATCCAATATTAAACTGAGTATTATGGGTGCGGGTAATTCCAGGGATACTAACATTCTCCCTGTAGGATCAGACATCTACTCCGATGTTGTACTGACTGTACCTCTCATTCGCCCATCCAGGGCGTTAATTCCCGAGATCAGAAGCTCCTGGCCTGAGGTTGGACTCGCCTCTCAACGTCCAAAAAAGGCGTCTGTATCCGAGTGAAAATCCTTAACAATTTCATAACACAAGGCAGTTTAGGGGGACGTAAGACATGGGTATGAGAACGCAAAAAAGACTAATCGACGTGGAGCTGGATTACCAGCCCGATGCCTTTGACCTGGACCGCTGGGTTGAGGCTACCAAAATTCTGATGTCAGTCCTTGAAGATGACTTTGACGCTGTTGATCCTAAGGATAATGGGGAATCTGCCTAAAAGTCTCATTGCTTGGACGAGATGAAGATAACGCTGGATACCTGCTGAATGGTAGGTGTCTGGCGTTTTTTGGTTATTATGGCTTACCCCAAAAACCCGCACATTTCCATCCGCCGCCATTATAGTTACAGCCTCAAATGGAAGTGTGAGATCTTGGACTTGTGGGGGTAGTTGATAACCCAATATTAAGGTTATAGAAAGTCAACATTCGGCTACAATCAAAGCAATGCAGTAATCCGTTCCTGTAGTTGTTGTTGAGGTGATGCTTTGTACTCTTCCCGACGTGACTTTCTCTTTCGATCAGGCTTAGTGTCCTTGGGTGGCACTGGTCTTCTTATCTCTGCTTGTGGTGGCGGAGGCGGAGGAGGAACCTCATCGTTTCCATCAGCAGGCATACGTTCATTCGAAGGCTCAGTCCAAGCTGGTCTAAGTGTTACAGATCCGCAAACCGGATGCAAACTAACTGTCCCTACTGGTGCGATGAATCCGTCATCCAAGGTACAGCTCACTGTTTGGTCAGGGCAACGAGAGCTAGCATCACGAAGTGGTTTTGACGTCAGCGAACGGGCTTTTGATCTTACAATCAATCCCGCAGAACTCATTGGCCAAAGGACAATCGAAGTTGGGCTCCCTTGGAAGCAGGGAGGTAGTTTGACAACAACCTCAGTGGTGGCTTATGGAGCCAACGGGCGATCACTTGTTTTGAGGGATGCTCCAGATTCGAAACCCGAGTTTCCGATCGCATTGATTGGTTCACACGAACTACATTACTTGGCGAATATGAGTAAAAGTTCGAGTGCATCGGTCGTTATTCAAATTGCAGTAGCAGAACCTAGTGCTTCACGAACCCTAAGTACTCGTTCCGTCGTGCCTACACTTTCAGAAATCTGGTCTCGACCGAAATCCAGGACCAGTTATGCTTCTCGGCAACGAGTGGCGATTGTCACGCATGGGATCCTTGACGATGCAGCTGGACAAGCTCCAGTCATGAACTACATGAAAGGCAAATTTCCCACTGAGGGCGACAATGGAAGCACTTTTCCATTCGATAAAGTGGCAACATTTGGTTACGATTGGATGCAGCAGATTCAATCGAATGGAGCCAGATTCGCCTCTGAAATCAATGCATCTTATGGAGATCCTGACAAGTACGAAGTATTCATATTTGCCCACAGTATGGGCGGCCTCGTATCACGTTGTGCAGTCGAGCTGTCGGGTGCTCCAAGTGTCAAACAACTTGTCACCCTTGGTACACCGCACTTGGGGGTTCCACTAACAGTAATGAAGAACTTAGTGTGGCTAAACCTTGGACTTAGTTTGGCAGCACCTGGAGTAAAGCAACTGTTGGAAGATTCGGATGTTGTTCAGGCGTTACGAGGAAGTCGTGCCAACAATGTTGAGTACAAGGCAATGGCTGGAATAAGTCATTCTAATTTCAAGGGTGGGCTTGGTGATGCTATTGATGTTGTCTACACGGTCCTAAACCTGAAAAGCATTGATCATGACGGAATCGTGCCTGAATCCAGCGCACTAGGTGGTCCGGCGGTTACTACTGCCTCCGTAAGCCTGAATCATACGTTGTTGGTGGATCGTATTGCCTCGTATTGGACTGGTTCTGCAGGTTCCTGGGTCACTGGCCTGAACAGGACAATTCATGAAATTATATTGACTCCAACAACCGCAGTTGTAACAGAAGGGCAATCAATAACGCTTAAAGCTCGTTTACTTGACAAGGATTCAGATATCCTGGATCAAACGCTTATTCCTGGACTGGAGTTTGAATGGACAGTGGCAGATCCTAATGTAGCTTCAGTTGAGAACGGGGTCGTCAGCGGTAAGAAGGCGGGAAGCGTTCTTGTAACTCTTAGGGAGAGACAAAGTGGAGTAACCGCCAACAAGCTGGTCACTGTGACATTATCGGCACAGTTAAGTCCGCCGTTGACAATTGCCGATTACAAGCAGCAGATGAAGAATATCAACGGTCAGTTCAAGATGGGCCGTACAGAAGTTACTGTAGGGATGTGGCGGGAATATTGCCAAATTTTTGGAAAACTTATGCCTCCTACACCAAGTTGGGGATGGATTGAAACGCATCCGATTGTAAACGTTTCCTGGAATGACTGTAAAGCATACGCTGATTGGGCAGCATTAAGGTTGCCAACTGGTACAGAATGGCAACTCGCTGCATCTGGTGGAGATGGCAGATGGTACCCATGGGGACAGGACTGGGATCCATCGAAGTGTGTGAACTCAGATAGCAACCCTAGGCGAAGTTCGACATCACCTGTCGGATCTCTTCCTGCTGGTGATAGTCCATTTGGATGTTCAGATATGAGCGGCAATGCCGTTGAGTGGTGTGCGAATGATTATGAAGATGGTAAGGAGATTAGGGGTGCGACGTGGATCGACTCAAACGGATATCTATTCCGATGCGATACACGCGGTTGGGATTTCCCTGAAAGCATTGGTGTTACTTACCCAAGCTATGGCTTTCGTCTTGCTGGTCCTATCTAACAATATGCTCCTCCCAGACTTTTTCCCTTACCATCCAACTAACATTCTCAACAATCCTTGGCCACCTCAAGAAACCAAGGTCTTTTTTGGTTCATCACCTCCAAAATGATCAAAACACCACACCGTATTTCAATTTAGGTACTATCGTCATCCCGTACATCCAGACTCTTGAAACAAACATCCTCAGAAGTTGACCATAGTATTATTTTTCTCTATTGCACTAAGCCGTACATTCTCGTTGACCTGCCAACCCTCCCAACGCCGTCCGCCGCCATTATAGTTCAAGCCCCAAATGGAAGTGCGAGATCTTGGACTTGTGGGGGTAATCAACAACCCAATATTAAGGTTACAGAAAGTCAACATTCGGCTACAATCAACGCAATGCAGTAATCCGTTCCTGTAGTTGTTGTTGAGGTGATGCTTTGTACTCTTCTAGACGTGACTTTCTTCTTCGCACGGGCCTAGTGTCATTGGGTGGCACTGGTCTTCTTATTTCTGCTTGTGGTGGTGGCGGAGGAGGTACGGGTGGTGGAGGAACCGTTCAACTATCTCAGGATGTGAACGGCAGAGTTGTCATAGAAGCATGGGTTCAACTTCCACCTGCTGACATCGAACGGATTAAGCGGGAATATATGGCAGAAGTTGTTTCCCGTGGGCTAGGTATCAATGACGAAAAGTCCTGTCTAACAATGCCTCCAAGACCATATTCAGGTGTGTGGGTAAGGCTTGGAAAAACAACTGTAATGACCGATGAAGAGGGGCGATTTACTCTTCCAGCGGGTTCATCAGGCTCCGTTATAGAAGTACTCCGACAACCCACGAGTAACGAGGTCGAGCTATCCGAACGAGCTGATCGGTTCGATCCAAACAACGTAACAATCACCGTTGCTTATCTACATCAGGGAGGCAAGGCGATGGTGGAGTCAAATCGTGGAGTTGACCCTAGTTGTCATACACCTGGTAGCTCTAGGTCTCGAGTTGAAACTAGGTGTAAGAGCTGGGATGGTGGAATCCTCTGGTACTCTGGGTCTCCTGATACACCCCAAGATTCTCCTCAGGGCCTAGCCGCATATGTTGGAAGCACTTGTTGGAAGTTTGTTGAATCTGGAGAGTGTGCAAACGAAGGCAATGTCATAAAGAATGTCCGCAATATGGTAGCGGGTCCATCATGTAAACCTAATCATGGTTGGCGCTACTGTCAAGAGATGACTGGCGAACTTGAGGTTTCAATACCAGATGCTATTACAGTTGGTGAAACTGGAACAATACGAGTGACCAACAGAACAACAGGTATTGTTTCTGAACTTAGTGTTACCGATGGAGCAATATTCGTACCAGGACAAAGACCCTTCGTCGAAGTGTCCGCCTTTGGTTCTTATGCGTGGCTTGATCACTCTAACAACCTTGAAAAGAAGTATTACGAGACTAGAACAATCCAGTTGAAGCCTAAGCTTCCCGTTGGAGTAAGCAGTAAAGAAGTGACAGTTCGAGTTGAAGTGGGTGGAAGGAGATATTCAAAAAGAGTCAAAATTGGGACGTTTCGAACACCACTTCTAGACCAATACAAAAAGGAAATGTGTGACATCAACGGTCAGTTCAAGATGGGCCGCACCGAAGTCACTGTAGGGATGTGGAGGGAATACTGTGAAATCGAAGGCAGAGGGATGCCACCTGCGCCCTTTTGGGGCTGGATAGATTCACATCCAGTTGTCAATGTCACTTGGTACGACTGCAATGACTACGCAAACTGGGCTGGTCTGAGATTGCCAACTGGAGCGGAATGGGAACTTGCTGCTACCGGAGGCGATGGACGGCATTATCCATGGGGAGGATATGGGCCATCTGACCAAGGCTTGACATATCCTGGTTGGGACCCATCAAAATGTGTGAATAATCTCAATTGGGATTCAACCGCACCTGTAGGAAGTATCCCAGCTGGTAACAGTCCATTTGGATGTTCTGATATGAGTGGCAATGTTAAAGAATGGCTTGCCAATGACTATATCAATGGTAAGGAAATAAGAGGCGGTTCGTGGGACGACGTCAGTCCGGGCTTCTTCGATTGCGCTGGTCGTGTCGGGGGCAGCCCAGGTAGCGGGGCCTACTACACGGGCTTCCGTCTTTCCGCAGGACCAGGTTAGAATTCTGTTTTCCAGGGCTGCTTTCGGCAGCCCCTTCTCCGGTTCCGGTTTATTGCGATTTTGAACGAGTGTTAAGCGGCGCTTTCGGCGCCGAGTGAGCGGTTTTCAGTACGGATGATATGGGATTGCCGCCAGCGGCGGCTGAACTTGTTGATCAAAAAAGTGGTTTATGAAAGGTCCTCAAAACTAATCACACTAACCACCCGGGGTACATCACCTTTTAGGTACCCTTTGGATTTCATACTCCACCTCAAAAAACGCCCCCACACCAACAATCAGTACAGAGTTTGGCACGATAGATGCAATGCGTTTGGTTGTTAGAATGCGGTTTTCCTGTAGTTATGTGAACATTCAAAACCAGCTGATGCTCCGACATCAGCTGGTTTTTTCGTATGTGTTCCAAAACTAAGTGAGATGCGGTGAGAAGTGTTTCATCCCACCAACCACCACTCCCAATCCCCTCCATATTCAGCCGTTTTTGCCCTATACAACAGCCTCCAATGAAACCCAACTTCCAACATCAAGCCATCAACATCAGCCGCCTATTTCGATAGGATTGGTGGGAAGAGATTTAGTGCCTGGAGCTTGGTTCCTTGAGCTCTTTTGGATGTCTTCGGGATTTAGGTGCCTGGAGTCGCTTTATGGGTTGATGGTTCTGATTCTTGGTGGTGCTTTTGTGGTTGATGATTCTTATTCTTGGGGGTCGTAGAAAAGTTGTTGCTGCGAGATTGTGGCTGAAGTTTTGGTAATGGGGATGTTGGTTTTGAGGCTGTCGTGGAATATGGCGGTTTGGTTTTTGTGGTGGATGTTTTTAGGCGCCATTATTGTTCAAGGAGAGTCAGCCACACTTTCGCAGCGGTTGGTAGGCATTATCTAGGAATCTATTTATCCTTGGTTGCGGTTTATGTACGTTAAATGACGGCTAGTGTAAATGAACGTGACTGATGGAATACTTCATAATGGATGTAGTTTTGGCGGGACTGTCTGATACGCATTGATGTAACTTGCGTAAGTCAAAAAAGTCCGCAAATTGTACCTAGTTGTCCTTGCAGAATACTCTTGTTGATTGAGGATGTGTAATGCCAGATTCCTTAGATAGACGGCACTTTGTTGCAGGTGGACTTACGCTGCTGGGAGGTCTTGTTGGATCTGGATGCGGTGGCGGTGGTGGCGGAGGCGGAACACCGTCAATAGATCCTGGGCTGACTGAACCTATCGGAACAGCCTCTTTCAATCCAGATGTTGTCTACTTTCCTGAGACCGATCCGATATCGTTTCGTCGTGTTGGTGACAACATTGTTGAACTGACAGGACAGACGCCTGGAATGGGTATAGGAAAACTTCTCTTACTCACTGCTGGAATAGGTTTTGCTGGCCGTATTACTTCTATCGAAGTTACTCCTTCTGGGTCTCGCTGCCAATATGAGCCAGTCACACTCCTGGATATTTTTAAGGAGGCAAACTTTTCATACTCTGGCGAGATACCAGCTGATGCAGCTCGCTTTGTGGGTCCTGATACGCCAGGCACAAGCCTTACGATTGTCAATGAATCCAATGCAGATACCCGTGCTGTATTTAAGAGAACTCTAAAGGCTAAAGCTGGCGTGGCTTGGCCAGGTAAAGCACAGTACGGATCCCTCAATGCAGAAGCCAATATTGTTCTACGCCTAGAGGTTGACTTTGAGCGAAATGCTTCTACTGGAGAATTTCGATTCAAGTTTGTTCCATCCATAGCTGCTGAAAAAGGCAAGCTGAATATCGTGATGGACGAAATGAACACTGACAAAAAGACAATATCGAAGGTCAGTCTTGAGAAGTCGACTAGAGTTTTTCGTAAAGTTGAGACTGTAATCACTACTCCTGTTGTGGTTCCTCTTGGTCCTGTTCCAATAACGGTTCCTATCAAATGGTTGATTGTTTACACCCTATCCTTCGAAGCAGAACTCGCAATCGATGCCACAGCAAAATGGGAAATCGGATGGACTGGCCTGGCTGCCTGTGGAGCTGAGTACTCTTCAGTCAGTGGTTGGAAAAACCTGAGCACCCTCACCGGAGAATGTACACCTGGGATTCCACGGATTCATGGTGCTGTCGAAGCCGATGTTTCACTACTAAAGGGATCCATCAATGCATATGCTTACGGAATGGCTGGTCCCAAGGTTGAAGTAGTTCCTGCTGGACTTAACTTCACGGGTGAATACACTTTTCCTTTCTTCGAAGATCGTGGCAGCGCAAAGTGGGAGTTTGCGGTCGAAAGTTCCATCACTGTTGGAATCGGCTTTCGGAGCTGGCTCTCAAAGTACATCGAAGACATCGACATTTCCCGCAGCCTCACATGGTTCGAAAGGGAATATAAGGTTCCAGATTCGGGGGTAATCAATGGCACGATTAGTTAGAACTGGTGATGAAGGTGCAATACCTCGAAAGAGCTTCCTCGCTGGTGCTGCTATTACACTTGCTGCTGCTGGTTGTGGTGGAGGAGCATTCACGACAGACAGTAATCCTGGTACTTCGGGAAGGCTTGCGATAGAGATTATCTGGCCAGAACGTGGACCTACTACAAGGGTTATTCCGCTAGCTGCTGCATCGATGGTGTTCACGATTTATCCACAAGAGGAACCTTGGACTGGAAAAGTACTTACAGGTATTACCAATCGTCCTGCCAATGGCAAGTCTGTGTTAGTCTTGAATGAACTTCCCGAGTGTAAGCTTAGGGTTGAAGTACTGGCATATCCCGGACCTGATGGAACTGGTGCTCCACTCGGGATTGCGACACAGATGGTTACCCTTACTGTTCAGAACCCAAAGATGACTGTCAACTTCAAGATGTCATCCACTGTCGCTAGCATTGAGATTCAAGAGAACCTTACACAGATTGAAGTCATTCAGTCACTTACAACTCAGATTGTTCCGTCTGCGTTCAATGCATCGGGCGAGTTGCTTCTTCTGTTTCCACCCCCGCAAAACTGGAAGTTCATTATTGGGAACCCATCACTTGCATCGATTGATTCAGGTGGAAAGATAAAGGGACTCAAGGATGGCACGACAACTCTCACTGTTCAGGCGGTGGAACCAAACGGTGCAGGCGAACCGGTAGTAGTTAAGCAGCGGGTTTATTCTCTGAAGATAATATCCAGTAGGGTTGCGATATTGGGAACACCTAAGCCTAACCCAGATGGCTCTCAAGATCCGCCTGGACTGTATTGGCAGAGTTTGACATCTGATGCACGTCAACTCTTGGTACGCACTACAGGTGACCACTATGTTGCGCATATCAACCCTGAACAAACTAAGTTGCTGTTCATTGCTAGAGTTGTGCATGCAGATAGAACCGATACTCAGCCTCATGCGTACGTGATCAATGTTGATGGTACTGGTCTGACTCACATCCTGAAGGAAGCTGATTCATGGGTAAGGTTTGGGACAGCGTGTTTCGTGGCCGAGGGTATAGTCCTGTGTACAGGATCGCCAGACGGAAGTAATGAACGTTCTGGAGTGTACTCGTGTTCCGATGACGGAAGCGGGGTAACAATGCATTCATCAATGTTTAATGCCGGCTGGATGGCAGCAACCGCATCCGGGGATGGAGTATTTGTATATGGTCGAGCAAGACCGGACTTAGATGGTGATTCATTCAAAAGCATATATGACGTTGTGACATGGTGGTATACATCGTCAACGCCAAACTCGGATTGGAGCGCTGCTCAAGGTAAGACGTATTTGGTAGAAGATTCAAATGGTAACACCAAATTTGCTTATGCCGTTATGAAAGGCATGTATGACCCAATCGTGATTAAGTTGGGGCACTGGATTGCGTTAGGTGAGCCTGTAACAAGTAATCACTTGGACAAATTTGTAACATTTGGTCGGCGTGCTTTTTGGCAGAAGGAAGGAGATCAGTTGTCAGTGGTCTGCGAAACAAATGAAGTGGTTGGTCGCCAGTCTCCTCGTTTCTCTGTGACTCGTGATGGCGAAGTGGTTGGTCTTATGGATATGCAATCTCCTAGACTTGGAATGCCAAACCCAAACGTATTGTATGGATACATCGTTGAAACTGGAGAAGTAGTTGAAACGAAGGCGGCACAGAACTGGAACAACATCACTGCCTTTGCCATTCCAAACCAAACACGCTAACGAAATGTCTTCAAGTAATGCTGCTATCGCAAGTGTTCCAGCGACAGTTACCATTCCAAATGGACAGCTTCTCGCAACATTCCAGGTAACGACAACCAAGCCAACCACCGCCACCTCTGTCACGCTTTCTGCAACAACGGGAGGACTGGCTAAGAGTGTGGTGATGAAAGTGAATCCTTAGGAGGGGTTTGGATGATGAGAAAAAGCCTCCCTTTTGTGGGGAGGCTTTACTGTTTGTTGTCCAAGTTGATAACTGCTTATTCAATATGAACTAACGGGCAGAAAACTAGCCGTTATGTGTATTTGCGAAATCACGTTTATCGATTAAAAGTTAGGGGGAAAACATAGATTCAGTTCATTTAGCAAACATAAACAAGCCATCGTTAACTAATCCACGGTATTCGGTATGGATTCTCCTAGTCTCGCCCATGTATAAGCAAGGTCAGTTACATGTTGTGATAGGTGGAGGTAACGAAGGATGAGGCAGCTTTTTATCAAGTTGGCACTACGTACCATTGCAGTATTGACTCTGTTGTTGTCGTTTAGTGCTGTTCGTGTTAACGCAGATATTCACTACGTTGATATGACAAAAGTGGGGAATACCAGAATCCAGAACTTGCATGGACAGTATGGAATGGACTTCCCTGCAGACGTTCCTAGAGTTACCCATAAAAATATAACCTTTGAACTTCATCCGGAGGCAAGTGTAAATGCTTATCTAACTAACAATCGACCAGAGGTTCCTGCAGACTACAAGTACATTAATGTCTCCTTTGGTAACCCTGGAATACAAAAACCGGTCAAGGCATACATTCTTATAAACTATTGGCAAAGTTTAGATGATAGCTGGGTTGGGGCCGGTTGGTGGACTGATCTTGAGTTTTTCAGTGCTGTTGATGATGTTCATAGAATATATTACGAAGCATTGCATCCAGGTGAAGAGATTCGCAATTACAAAGTCGGCGGAACCATGTCAGCAGATCCTAGTAGGGTGTACACTTTATACTCATGGCAGGTAGCTGGACAGTTACGTCGTCTCGACGTTCTGGAGGTCACCTTTCAGCCCGGAGTAAAGGCTGTTTCAGACATAGCCATTACTGACACGCTCTTCAAAAACTGTATGATCGCAGGCATCGCAATCGAAAACGACATCGATTCCTTTGCTCCAACCTCTACCTTCTCATCAACCCCATCCACATCCTGGGCTAAGAGCGATGTAACAGCGACCATCAATGCTTCGGATGTTGCGGGTGGCAAAGGTGTTAAGGAAATCCATTACACCGTTAACATGGGAACCGAGCAGGTCGTTACTGGTTCATCTGCTTCATTCACATTGACAGACGAAGGCATCCAATCCATCGCATATTGGGCGGTGGATAATGCGGGCAACGTTGAAGCGACCAAGTATGCCACTGTTCGAATAGACAAAACTCCACCTACAGTAGATGGCTATGCAGTCAGTGGAAAGCTGATGCTCATGGCATCAGACATTCATTCCGGTGTAGCTGGCATCAAGTATTCTCTTGATGGTGCAGCTGCAGCAAATTATTCAGCTCCTTTGACAATCCCAGCCGGAGCCCACACATATTCCTATTGGTCGGTTGATAACGCTGGTAACGAGTCTGTCAAGGAAACCATTCTTGTTGGTTCCACGGTTTCTGTTACGATTGCTCCGACATCTGTTTATGCATCCAAGTCAGCCGTTGCCACGATCAAACTGTCGGTGGCAGCTCCTGCTGGCGGCGTAACGGTGATGCTTTCATCTGACACCCCTGCCGTTACAATAGCGCAATCAGTCAAGTTCAATGCTGGTGCGACAACCATCAATGTCCCTGTTCAAACGGGTGCTGTTACTTCTGATACATCGGCTGTCATCACTGCATCCATTGGTGGAACTGAGGCATATGGAACCTTAACAGTTCTTGTTCCATTCCCTAAGACACTGACCGTTGCGCCGAATGTCATCACCGGTGGCAATAGTGCTGTTGGTACGATCTCTCTTCAAAGTCATGCTCCAGCCGGTGGTCAAGTTGTAACACTGACATCGATGCACCCAGATGTCACTGTGCCGGCTTCCGTAACTGTTCCTGCTGGCGCACTGACAGCAACCTTTTCACTGTCAACCGAAATTGCTTCACGAGACTACTCGGCTGCTATCTATGCCGAAGCCGATGGTGCTGGTGTTGGAACAACTGTTCTTGTAAAGCGAGTGACGCCTAAGAGTGTTACTTTTTCTCCAGCAACAGTGCCTGGAGGTAATGCTTCAGTTGGTACGGTTACTCTGAATGTTGCTGCGCCAGCCGGTGGAGCTGTCATTCAGTTGAAGTCCACGTCTGCACTTGTAACCGTTCCAGCGACGGTTACTGTAGCCGAAGGGCAGACAACTGCGACCTTTGATATCTCCACCGCAGTTACACCACGGACAATTCGTGCCAATATTCAGGCTACCGCTGCTGGTGTTCGAGTGGCTGGTGTCCTTATTGTTAGCGGAGTGAATGTTACATCAGTTACGCTCGCACCGAACAGTGTTTTGGGCGGAACATCTACAACAGGTACGGTGAACCTGAACACCAATGCACCAACTGGAGGGCTCACGGTTCAGCTGTACACAACAACTGCTAATGCCTCTGTTCCTGTCTCAGTTACCGTTCCTGCTGGTCAAAAAACGGCTACTTTCACAGTGACAACAGTACCGGTAAGTGCAAATGTCCTAACTCAAGTTGTTGGTAAGTACCTGGGTGTAGCGAAGCCTGCAACGCTCACTGTTCAGGCCGCAGCGGTCTCGACGGTGACATTGAATCCAACATCGGTAAAGGGGGGAACCAACAGCACATTGACTATCAAGCTCACTGGACTTGCTGGTCCAAGTGGGTTAGTGGTTACGCTCACAAGCAGTAATGTCAATGCTGCAATAGTTCCTGCCACTGTCACGGTTCCTGCAGGCACTGACACTGTTGATGTAGTGGTCACGACCAAGGTTGTCACTGCAAACACAACAAGTACGCTAACTGCTAAGACCGCTGCTGGAAGTAAGACAGTAGTGCTTACAGTTACAAAGTAAGTCTGAAGTTTGGTACGTGAAAAAAAGCCTCCCTTTTGTGGGGAGGCTTTTCCTTTGGCAATCTTTGTCATAACCTGTCAGAATATTCTTGAGGTTCCACTATGACAACAATGAACGTATCGCTGCCTGAAAAGTTGAAAGAGTATGTGGATGGTCGTGTTGAAACTGGCGGCTATGGTACTGCAAGCGAATATGTACGTGACCTGATTCGTCAAGACTTAGAAAACCAACGAAAGGAACGGAATGAGCGTCTGGATGCATTACTTCTCGAAGGACTAAAAAGCATGGAAGAAGAGGGGACTTTTGAGATCACAGACGAATATTGGGATGAGATGCGAACCAGGATTAAGTCGAAGAGAAACAAGGTCGCCGTTTAGTGAGCATTAGCAGACGTACCTTGATGTCAACACCGGTCGTAAAATCCCCAAAACACCGATTGAAAAATCCCCAGTTTTGCAGGCTATTTTGATTATGCCTGCACTGCAATCGGGCGTTTTAC